>Ga0182024_10000099_pt1 | contig 173370 bp, 167 predicted proteins | sample P32metaG_FD_120480 | JGI IMG/M metagenome (GOLD analysis project Ga0182024, IMG submission 120480) | Permafrost microbial communities from Stordalen Mire, Sweden - P3-2 metaG (Illumina Assembly) | ecosystem: Environmental > Terrestrial > Soil > Wetlands > Permafrost | place: Sweden: Stordalen... | reverse complement strand
GGTGCCGGTTCCCGGCCGCGACATCATCACGCAGGCGTGGTATCAGGGGGGCGCATCGGTGGTGGACATTACGGATCCCACCCACCCCAAGGAGATCGCCTATTTCGACCGCGGTCCGATCGATTCGACAAAGCTGGTGATCGGCGGCTATTGGTCGACGTACTATTACAATGGCTACATCTACGGCTCGGAGATCGCGCGCGGGATCGATGTCCTCAAGCTGACGCCGACGGCCGACCTCACGCAGAACGAGATCAACGCCGCGAACCTCGTGCGGTTCCGCGAGCTCAACGTCCAGGAGCAGCCCAAGCTGGTGTGGCCGGCGGCCTTCCCGGTGGCGCGCGCGTATCTCGACCAGTTGGTGCGTGACGGCGGGTTGCCGGAAGCGCGGACCACGGCCATCGCCAGCGCGTTGCAGACCGCCGAGCAGGCGAAGGGAGTCACGCGTACCAAAACGCTCGAGCGGCTCGCGACGGACCTTGACCGCGATGCCAAGAATGCGAGTGACGCAGGGCGCGTGCGTGCGCTGGCGAAGGTTGTGAGGGGATTGGAGGCACCGAAGGCGTGACGAGATGAGGTCACGCGACCGGGGTCATCACCAAGGACCCCGGCGCCTTAGGACTTGTCGATGGTTCAGGGCCCGGACCCGGGGCCCTGTTCCCATAACAAGATGCTCGAGAAGAGCGAGCCACCCGCCGCCCAGGGGTGCTGCATCGGGCATTCCATGCGCTTGCCCGTCGAGACTTCACATCGTAAGAACGGCGCGGAATCGTACCTGCCCGCTCATCATGCGCGCGTAGGCCTCGCCCGCCTTGTCGAGTGGGTACGTCTCAATCATCGGCCGCACGCCGGCCAGCTCGGAGAACCGCAGGGTATCATCCGTATCCGCCGGGGCTCCGGAGGCATAGCCTTGAATGCGTTTGTTCCCAACAATGAGCTGGAGTGGTCTGACCTCGATGGGATCAGGCGCCACCCCGATCGCGATCAGCTCGCCGTTCGGGGCTAGACCATCGACCAACTCAGACATCGCGTTCCCACTCGGCGCCGTCGCCAGAATAACCTGCGCGCCACCCATTTCCTGCAATGCTGCCACGGCGTTCGTCGATTCGGTATCGATGTACACACTAGCTCCCAGCTTTTTGGCCAGTTCCGCGATTGACGAGCCGCGTCCGATGGCCGCGACCCTGTAGCCGAATTTGTTCGCGTACTGAATGGCGAGGTGACCCAGGCCGCCGACGCCCTGCACGGCGACCAGATCGCCTGGGATCGCGCTACCGCGGCGCAACGCGTCGAACGTGGTTATACCAGCGCAGAGCAGCGGTGCGGCTTCGGCGTCGCTGAGGCTGTCCGGAATCGCCACCAGGACGTCCATGGGAGCCACCATGTACTGCTCGTATCCGCCGTCGTAGCTGATGCCCGGAACTTGAAGATTCGGGCAATTGCGAAAATCTCCCCGCCGACAGTAGCGGCACGTATCGTCGTGGCCGCCGTGCCAGCCAACCCCGACCCGCTGGCCTTTTCTCCACGCGGACACACCGGCACCCACTTCATCGATGATGCCTACGATCTCATGTCCCGGAACGCGGGGATATTGAATGCCGGGCCACACGCCCTCTTTCGTGAATGAGTCACTGTGGCAGACGCCACAGGCTCGCACCTGAATGCGCACCTGTCCGGCGCTAGGCTCCGGTACATCGCGCTCGACGATCTCGAAATCTCCGCCAGGCTTGGAAATCTGTGCCGCCGTCATCGTCCCTGTTTCTCGACCGGCCGGCGCTGTCAGCGTTGCCATACGTCCTCCTCTTCTCACTTTGTCACGATGACCGTTGCTCTCACTTGAGGAAGTCCACCAGCTCGCGGTTGACGACGTCCGAGTGTGTCCACGCGATATTGTGCGGTCCGTCCTTGACGACCACGTACTTCGCGCCCTTGACGAGTTTCGCGGTCTTGGCGCCCGCGGCGTCGATCGGCACAATCCGATCCTGGTCTCCATGCATGACGAGCGTGGGGATGTCGATGCGATCGAGATCCGGACGAAAATCCGTATACCACGTCGGGATGCAGGCCACGGTTGCGAACGCCGAGCTACGGATTGCCGCAGCCATGCTGGCCTCCACCGCCTGCGAGCTGACGCGCTTCGCAAGCAGCACGTCGGTGTTATAGAAGTTCTTGAAGAATTCGGTGAAGAACGCGTACCGGTCGGCCTTGGCCGCGGCTTCGAGGCCGTCGAAGACGCTCCGCGGCACGCTGTCGAGCAGATACGGCGGCACGCCGGAGATAATGACGGCTTTGCGCACGCCGTCCGAGCCGTACTTGCCGAGGTAGCGGGCGACTTCGCCGCCGCCCATCGAGAATCCCACGAGCGCGACGTCGCGCAGCTCCAGATGTGTGATGAGCATGCGCAAGTCGTCGGCGAACGTGTCGTAGTCGTAACCGATCGTCGGTTGGCTCGAGTTCCCGAAGCCGCGGCGATCGTACGTGATGACGCGGTGGCCGGCGGCGAGCAAGACGGGCACTTGCTTCTCCCATGAGGCGCCGCTCAGGGGATAGCCATGGATCAGGATCACGGGTTTCCCCGTGCCGTGATCTTCATAGTAGAGGTCGATCGGCGTGGAGTTCTCCTGACCGACTGTCACGTAACTCCCGGACTCGTGCGTAATTGCGGTACTCATGGGATTCACTCCTTCGTGGCGGAGGGTTTGCTCACCGTTACGTTCGCGCGATGTTGGACCGACAGCGCGTACACCGCGGACCGAACCGCCGGTAGGGGATCATCGGACAGCTGAATCCCATCACAGAGGTAGATCGGATTGAATGCGAGCTTCCGCTGCGTTTCGGCGTTGTCCGGCGCGACGGTCGTGAGCGTGACGACGCCGAGCTCGACGAGCTTGCGGTCGTCCGGCCAGACCACCGATGCATCTGAGGTGGGATCACCCGGGTTCGGGAGCTGCACGAGCACGCGAATCTTCACCGGCTCTTTCGCCAGCCGGCGCGTGAGCTCGTCGGCGCGGGCAACGAATTGAAATACCTCCGTCTCGCGCGGCGTGAGCTCGACGCGAGGCGTATGCTCTTCGAGTCGCGCCGCGACCGGCGCGGGAATGCCGCGCTCGCCGCGATGCACCCTGCGCACCATGGTCAGGATTTCCGTGCGCAGCATGTCCTTCAGCACATAGCCCCGCGCCCCGGCATCCAAAGCGCGATAGATGTCGGCATCGCCATCGTACGTCGAGAGCACGATGATCCGCGCGTCCGGATGATCGGCCAGGATCGCGCGGGTGGCCACCAATCCATCCATCACGGGCATGCGCAGATCCATGAGCACGACGTCCGGTCGATGCACCTCGAACTGCTCGATCGCCTCTTCGCCGTTCTCCGCCTCGGCGATGATGGCGAGGTCGGGCTCGGTCGCCACGATAGCGCTGAGGCCGGCTCGAATGAGTCCGTGATCATCAGCGGTGAGGATCGTGATCGGATGTGGCACGACAAGATGATAGTGAACAGACCTTTCTCTGACATACCCAGAAATGGGTAGCTGGCGCCGCCCGCCGCACGAGTGCATGTTCGCAAGATGGGATCCGCTCATTCCGGCGACGAACCGATCCGATTCGCGGGACCGGTAGTCGGCCCGCATCGACACATTTGTGCGTTTTTTCACGACGAGGACGAGGAGTCGCGCGTGCTCCTGCCCTTCATCAAAGAGGGTTTGGAGCGGGGTGAGAAGGCGCTGCACATCGTCGACCCGATGCTGCGCTGTCAGCATGGCAGGCGCCTCGAGGCCCAGGGTCTCCCGATAGCGGATGCCCAACGACGTGGCCAGTTCGTGGTGCGCGGCTGGGATGAGGTCTATCTCGCCGGGGGCTGCTTCGATCCGGAGCGGATGTTGGCGACCATGGAACAGACGTTGACCGGGGCGCAGCGAGAAGGGTTTCCGCAGACCCGAGTCATCTGCCACATGGAGTGGGCCCTCGAAGACCACCCCGGCGTCGATCGGATCGTGGAACACGAGACGCGTTGCAATGTCATGTGGCGCCGTTTGGGGGACCCCGTGATCTGCGTGTACGACCTGAACCGGTTCAGCGGCGGCGTGGTGATGGGCATTCTTCGAGCGCACCCGATGATCCTCATCGGCCCGGTCTTGCACGAGAATCCATTCTATTCGCCCCCCGAGGAGTACCTGGAGGAGTTGCGCTCACGCCGCCATGCCCGAACCAGCCGAGGAGATCAAGCGGTATCAGAGCTGTATTAGCGATCTGATTCAACTCGGATCGCTGTCGGCGATCTGGAGCGTTCGCCAGCCGAGCAGCATCGTCAGTGCACTCCTCGACGCATTGGTGGCGATGCTCGATCTCGATTTCGCCTATGTGCGGCTCATCGAGTCCATCGCTGGTGCGCCGGCCGAGGCGGCCGTGATCGGCGTGCGATCACATCAGCCGCTCGAGCCCGTGAGTGCGCACGACATCGGTATCGCGCTCGATCGATGGTTGGCGCCGGAGCCTGGCACGCCACACGCCGTCGTCCCCCATCCGATCGATGCGGGCAATGTGTCTATCGTCACCGTGTCACTGGGCGTTCCCGGTACGCTCGGGGTCCTCCTCGCGGCGTCCAGCCGGGCCGAATTCCCGACGATGTTCGAGCGGTTGCTGCTTCGCATCGCCGCGAACGAAGCCGCTATCGCGTTGGAGGAATCGCGACACCTCGACGCACTCCTCCGGAAGGAGGCTGAGGATGCGACGCTAGCCGAACGTGTTCGGGTTGCGGGAGAGCTCCACGATACGCTGCTGCAGGGATTCACTGGCGTGACCCTACAGCTGCAAGGCGCCGTCCAGCGTTGGCGTGCGGACGGCGGACATGACGCAGCGAACGAGCTCTCGCGCGTGCTGTTGCTCGCCGATGAGACCCTCCGGGAAGCGCGCGACGCAGTGTGGGATATGCGCGCATCGGAGATCGACTATGGTGATCTCGCTGGCGCGCTGGAGGGCGCCGTGCGACGCACGATCGGGGCGTCGGGGACGCATCTACGGTTCGCCATTACCGGTGAGCGGCGGCCTCTTGCGCCGGCCATCCAGATTGCGTTGGTGCGCGTCGCGCGTGAGGCCGCGTTCAACGCGGTCAAGCACGCGCGACCGCCGACGGTCGAGATTCACCTGAGCTACGAGCCGTCATCGGTGAGGCTCGACGTGCGAGATGACGGGCATGGGCTGCTCAGGGGCGATGTCGACGCCGCAGCAAACGGTGGACATTGGGGTGTGGTTGGAATGCGCGAGCGCGCTCGCCGAGCCGGTGGAACATTGGAAATCAGGAGCGCCGCCGGCCAGGGAACGATGTTGTCGCTGCGTATTCCGACCGAGTCTCGTTCACCCGAATTGCCGAACTGACCGCCAGTGTGGCCTCGCACGCGCCTCTCGGCCCGACTCGGGATTGACTATCCGATCGTCCAGGGTCCGTTGGGCGGCCTCTCGTCTCAGCGACTGACCGCTGCCGTATCCAACTTCGGCGGACTCGGATCATTCGGCGCGCATGGCCTGAGTCCAGAGCTATCGGCAATGTCATTGCCGAGATCCGGTCTCTGACATCGCAGTGGTACGGCCGCACCTATCCATGCAGGGAGTCAGTGTATGAGCGCGTCACCCACACCCTCTAACAAGCCCACCCTCCGTCCCGCCGCCCGCAGCGGCACGTTCGTCATTGGCGGTGACCGTCCCGTTCATCGACTCGGCTTCGGGACGATGCGTCTCACCGGGAGCGGCGTATGGGGCGAGCCGAAGAACCACGCCGAGGCGATCGCGGTGCTCCGCCGCACCGTCGATCTCGGGATCAATCTCGTTGATACTGCCGATTCGTACGGGCCGGAAGTCGCCGAGCGGTTGGTCGCCGAAGCACTGTATCCCTACGCGCCCGATCTCGTCATCGCCACGAAAGCCGGGTTTCAACGGCCCGGCCCCGGCAAATGGGTCGAGGACGGTCGGCCCGAGCACCTTCGATCGGCGTGCGAGGGAAGTCTCACGCGGCTCAGGCTCGATCGCATCGATCTCTATCAACTGCACCGGATCGATCCCAAAGTGCCACTCGAGGATCAGATCGGTGCGCTGTTGGATCTCCAACGGCAGGGCAAAATCCGGCACATCGGACTCTCCGAGGTCAATGTCCAGCAGATCGAGGCCGTCCGACGTCTGGCGGCGGTGGTCTCGGTTCAGAACCGGTACAACCTCGCCGACCGCAGATCAGAGGCCGTGCTCGAGTACTGCACGCGCGAGGGGCTGGGATTCATTCCCTGGGCCCCACTCGCGACAGGCAACCTGGCCGAGCCTGGCGGTCCGGTGGCGGCGGCTGCCACCCGGCTCCGCATCACGCCGGCGCAGCTGGCAATGGCGTGGCTGCTTCGGAAGTCTCCGGTGATGCTGCCGATACCCGGTACGTCCACGGTTGCACATCTCGAAGAGAACACTGATGCCGCGCTCGTGGAGCTCGACGACGCGATCGTGCACGACTTGGCGCCGCAACCGGGCCGCTAAGACGTCCCAGTCCAGGAGGGGCAAGTCCATAACCCTGCCATCTATGGGTGGAGCAGGGCTTGCCAGTTGGTAGGCACGCGACCCTCGGGACCAGGCGCGGGCTGATCCAACGGATGCGAGTGAGGAGGAGGTAACAGCGGCCCCGCAAAGAAATCCCCTGTGCGGTAATCGTAGAACCAGCGTTCGCCGCGCTCGAAGCTCGTGATGACCGGGTGACCTGTAGTCGCGTTGTGCTTCGAGGCATGCTGGTTCGGCGAGTTGTTGCAGCAGCCGATGTGGCCGCATTCGGCGCATCGACGGAGGTGCAGCCACCATCCGTTCATGGTCAGACACTCGACGCATCCCGAACCGGTCGGACGCGCAGTCGGATTGATCCCGTCTCTGTTACTGGTCATGGTCGCTCTTTTCTGACGGTTGGTGACAGCCCATTCGTCTCCGGATCGGACGGAGCGCCAATATATTGGGAAACCAGACTCTACGGCAATAAATGAGCTGTGCCGGTCAGTTGAGCTCCGCAGCGGGCACCTGACGATGGGATGTTACAGGTGCTCGATCACGTAGCCCGGATATAGCGCATCCAGATTGTTACGCGCGAACCACGCCGAACACTCCGGACGCTAAGAGCGTCATCGTCCAGCGGCCGTGACTCCCTAGCCAGGTGAGACGTGCCGCCCCACGCCAGCCAACAACGGCTCGGCCGTGTCCCGAGAGATGAAAAAACAGACCGGCGACAAGCCGACCCTCAGCGACGGCACATCGAATCGAACGTACGCACCGAATGGTGTATCGAGTCCATGGTATTGCAGGGCGGTCCACGGGATGAAGAGGGGTGTTCTGATCACATGATTGCCCCGCCGCCACCATCGCTCCCTGTTCAGCCTCGCGATCGATGGCCCGAGGTACAGCCCCTCGCTGTTGGCGCCAATCACGCAATAGGCTTGGTACTCGGCAAGCGCAAATCGTACGGACGCCTCCACGACCGCCCCACCGAACGGCGTTGTGCACGCGTAGTCACGGGTGAGTCGTCGGACGTCATTGACATACCACGACAGGACGAACACGGAGGCGACACCAACCACCATCACCATCTTCAACATGCGCGTCCTCGTGGAGTAGTGCCCCGCCCACGTTTGACTTGAGGCGATGGCCGTCGACTGACGATCCTGAGCGATCGACCGAAAGCTACAGCGCACGTAATCGCCCATCTGGACCATGCGGGGCGGACGCGCATGGTGTGATGGTCTGTGATCGGTCGCCCACTCCCATCCCCCCAATGGTGAATCTTTTTCGAGCAGCGGCTCGTTATTGCAGAGGTTACGGGTCGAGCGCCAGCACGTTCACGAACCAGGCGTCGGATGACCAAGGGAAGACGCTGGATCTGGTGGGCTGTGGTGTTGCCGCCGTGCATCCTGGCGGTGTTGGCGGCAGGAATTGGTGTGCTGCGTCACGAAGCCCGCGCCGACTTTGTCGACGGGTCGGTCGCCGCACTCATGGTGAGCAGCGCCGCCTTTGCCGATGGCGGCCGGATGCCGGCAACCTATACTTGCGACGGGAGCAACGTCTCGCCGCCGCTCACCATCGCTGCCGTGCCGCCCGCGACGAAGAGCCTCCTCATCCTGGTCGATGACCTCGATGCGCCGATCGGTTTCGTGCACTGGATTGTCTTCAACGTGCGACCCGAGACGCTAGTGATCCCGGAGGCCGCCGCTTCGAAACCGGGTCAGCTGGATCGTGCGCTCCAGGGCAGGACCGACTTCGACCAGGTCGGCTACGGCGGACCGTGCCCGCCGTTCGGCACGCATCGGTACCTCTTTCGGGTCTACGCGTTGGCGACGACGCTGCTCCTTCCCGAAGGTGCGACCAAACCACAGGTAGCTGCCGCGGCCAAACATCACGTGCTGGCCGAGGGAAGGATCACCGGGGTATATCATCGTGCGCATTAGCTGCAGACCGGGTACGATGGATCCGGAAGCGACGCGCACGTGACGGACCATCGTTCTCCAGACAAGCCCGCGGTGCACTCGGCGAGGTCGCCGGCACCGGTCCTCCCGTACTGATGGTCCCTCACGTAGCCCTGATATAGGCGCACCCTGCCTGCTCGGCGCGGATTACGCCGAACACGCCGGACGGCACGAGCATCACACCCGGGACGAGCGCGGCTTTCAGCTCCTCGCGCACCACTTCCTTGTCCTGCTTCGTTCGCGTGGCGATCTGGTCCGCGTAGCCGGTGAACGCCAGGTTGCAGGCGAGCACGATCGCCCCACGTCCGAGGAGGGAGTCGAGTCCGCCATCCGGCCAGATGAGCGCGTACTTGTCGCTCCCCTTTGCGTTGAGGAACGGATTGCGCTGGGTCCACTCACCCGTCGTGGGGTCCTTGAGCTTGGTGGTCTTCTTTCCGATGAACGCGTAGTGCGCCCACACCGCATCGCCGAGCACCAACGGAATCGCCTTGTGTCGGATCACGAGCACGGCGCGCAGATCGCTATCTGGCGTGTTGTAGATGTCCTTGTAGTTGACGAAGAACATGCGCGCCTGGTGGAGCACGGTCCCTTCCGCGATGTCCGGCGCATCGAACACCTGCTTGTGGCCGCTTCCTGCCGCGATCCGATCCGCCCACGACAGATCCCATGTGTGGTGCGCGGCGGGCGCAGCGTGACCGGCTGAGTCGGCGGTCGCCGCCTGCGCCTTCGGCGCGCCGGTGGGCGACTGGGCGGGTGCGACTCCCTGCGCGGGGACCGCTCTGGTGCACGCGACAGCCGCGACGGCGGCGGCGCCACCGACCAGTTGGCCGATGAATCGACGACGCGGCGTGGCATCGCCGTCGGGAACAGGGCTCGCGTCGCGCACGTTGCGGATCGCGGTGGGTGTGACTGCGTCAGAGGGCGTGATCGACACCGAATGGCCTTCGAGAGGATGGCGGAATGGCGTCCGTTGGACGCCTGCGTCGGGACACGGAAAGGTGTGCCGGTGACGGCTCCTGGTGCCAGTCTCCGCCGTCTTCCGCGGCGGACTCTCAATCAGGAGACTCCGGGGCCGAGCCTGGGAGCTGGGCCGGCGCCGCGGCGTGACAGAATTTCGTGATCGACCCGCGAGGAAATGCTGGGTCTGATGAAACGCGTCAAGGGAGATCACCGTTCACGGTGGTGACGGGATGTCTAGTCGACGGTACAGCGGGTCGGAGCTAGCCACTGGTCGCGACGGTCGGCTCGAGCTTGAAGATCTGCTCGACGGGTGTGTCGAACAGCCGGGCCAACGCGAGCGCGAGGGACACGCCGGGATCGTATTTGCCGTTCTCGACGGCGTTGATCGCCTGGCGCGAAACGCCGAGCCGCTCGGCCACGACGGCCTGCGTCCAGTCGTGTTCCGCGCGAAGCACGCGGAGGCGATTGGTCACTCTCATTGATAGCGCCGGATCGAGGCGGCGTACCCCACGGAGTAGAGCAGCATCAGCGTGGGCGCGACCAGCCAGACATCGAGGGGCGGTACGAGCCCTGCGGCTTCCAGCTGACCGTACGACAGCGCTGCGAGCCCGGTCAATGTCGCGGAAAAGGTCATCGCCTCGAGGCAGATCCGCTGCTGGAGACCGTCGAGCTGGCGGGTGTGGCGAATCGTGATGACGACGAACGCGATGTAGAAGGGGATCGGTAGCGTGGCGACGATCCCTCGTGCGGTTGGCGCCGTGACCCCGTGCTTCAGCGCAAGCGCCGACGCGATGATGACGAGCGCGGCGGCGATCGCTGAGCCGAGAACCGCGTGCTGCGATGCTTTGGGCATGGATAGTAGGGGTTGGAGTCGAGAGCCCGTCCAGTGGTTAGCAATGTAATGTACGCTGGCATTTAGTCAATAGTACATTACTAAATGTACGCCCTAGTGGCCTAATCCCGTAGGGGTCTAGCGGTTTGGTTGGCCAATATCTCGTAAGCCTACGGGTTGCTTCACGACACGACCGTGTGCGATTCATGCTCCGGCAGCGCTCCGGTCGGTTTGGCCTGCTGCCAATGGTTGAGTCGTCAGACGACATTCAGTGGTCACGCCTACAGGAGCATGCCGGTGCGTATCGGGAAGGGAGTCCCCATTCTGATTCTGGCCGTGGGAGTCTCCGTGAGCTGCCAGTCGGGATCTACAACCGACCGCGGGGCCGCAACGTCGACGCCCCCGGCGTCGCCAAGCGACGCGGTGCCCGCGAGTTGGCCCTTTCCACTGAGCACTCCCCCAGTCATGGCGCCACACGGGATGGTCGCGACGGACGCACCTCTCGCCACGCACGTCGGCGCCGAGGTGCTCCGCAGCGGCGGTAACGCTGTGGACGCCGCCGTGGCGACCGCGTTTGCGCTGGCGGTCGTGTACCCGGCGGCGGGGAATATTGGCGGCGGCGGATTTTTCGTCGCCCAAATGTCCGGACAGCCCGCCGTCGCGCTCGACTTCCGTGAGGCCGCGCCCCTAGCCGCCACCCGCGACATGTTCATCGGCGCCAATGGCAAGCCGGATGATCGCTCGCTCACCGGTGATCTCGCCGCGGGTGTGCCGGGATCGGTCGCTGGACTCTGGGAGGCGCACCACCGGTTCGGATCCCGTCCCTGGGCCGAGCTGTTGGCGCCCGCGATCCGACTGGCCGACAGCGGATTCGTCACCGATTCGGATTTCGCCGGGGGCACGCATTGGGACAGCACGCGATTGTCGATGTTCCCGGCGAGCGCCGCGCTCTTTTTGCCACACGGGCATTCAGTTCACCCGGGCGATCGCTGGCGGAATCCGCAGCTCGCGATCGTGCTTCGGAGGATCGCCGCGCAGGGGCCGGCGGGTTTCTATACCGGACCGACGGCCGACGCGATCGTGGCCGAGATGCGGCGCGGGCACGGGATCATCACGCTTGCGGATCTAAAGTCGTATCACGCCAAGTGGCGGACGCCGACCACGTTCGACTATGGCGGCTTCCACGTCATCTCGATGCCGCCGCCGTCGTCGGGCGGCATGACGGTCGCGCTCATGGCGCACATGCTCGCGAGCCGCGACCTCCGCGCACTTCCCTGGCACTCGCCGGCGGAACTCCACCTCCTCACCGAAGCAATGCGCCGCGCATTCGCGGTCCGTAACCACTTCCTCGGCGATCCCGACGTCATCACGATCCCGACGGACCGCCTGCTATCGCAACCCTTTGCGGATAGCCTCGCGGCGAGCATCCGCCCGGACAGCGCGACGCCGTCGGCCGCGGTCGCGTTTCCGACCGGCGCCGCTCCCGAAGGGCGGCACACGACGCATTTCTCGGTGGTCGATGGACAGGGCAACGCCGTGGCGCTCACGACGACCATCAACTCCGGCTTCGGGTCGGCATCCACAGTGGCTGCCGATGGGTTCTTGCTCAACGACGAGATGGACGACTTCACCTTGCAGCCCGGGACGCCCAACAGCGAGGGGCTGGTCATGGGTGACGCCAACGCGATCGCTCCCGGCAAGCGCATGCTGTCCTCGATGACGCCGACGATCGTGCTGGGCCATGACGGATCCCCGATGCTCGTCACGGGCGCGAGTGGCGGCGCGATGATCATCACGGACGTGTTTCAGGTGATCTCCAACGTCATCGACTACGACATGGCGGTCGGCGCCGCCGTGAGCGCGCCGCGCATCCACCACCAGCATCTCCCCGACACGCTCTTATATGAGCGCAACGGCCTGCGCGATGACGCGATCGCTGCGCTGCGAGGGATGCACCAACAGATCGAGCCGGTCCGCTTCGGACTCGGCATCGGCGCGTCGATCATGCGGACGCCCGCCGGCGTGGCCGGCATGGCAGATCCCCGCGTGCACGGGAGCGCGGAAGGGTATTAGTTGCTGGCCCGGTGGCGTGTCCGATCGCGTCTCACTGGACGACAATCACGCCACGCGGATTTGGATCGGCGTGGGGGACAGATCGCAGGACCCGATCTGACGCGACCGCCTTCGCGGTCAGCGGCTAACCAACGCGTTCTCCTACGGCGCCGGTTTGGCGACGGCGGCCGCGACTGCCGTCGCTGCCTTCTCGACGAGCGGCGTGAGCATGTCCTCGCCGTTCGATTCCGCCGTCCGCTTGCCGGTCATGTCCACGAGCACCTTCCCGTCGGCTGACTCCAGGTGCGTCGTCAGCGACATCTCGTCCTTCGACTGCGTCGAGCTCCCATAGTTGGACGCGGCTCCCGTGGCCGCTCCAGTCGCGGCGCCGGTCGCCACCCGACCGGCCGCAGAGTTCGAGCCGACGTCGGCCGAATAGGCGCCCTGTTGTACTGCGCCACTGGCCACGCGACCGAGGAGACTGCTGCCGCCGCCGCCTTTGCGCGTTTGCTTCAACGTGGTGAGCAGGAGATACGGACAGTTGCTCGCCTTGGCTTCCTCGCGGGCCTGGGACGCGAGCCGCGAGGTCAGTGGCGCCACCTCGAGGCTCGGGCCGGTCAGATAGCTGGTAAAGGTCTCGCGCACGGCGCTCATCGCGCTGGCCGCGGTGCCTGATGCCGTCTCGACGCTCGATGGCGCAAGACAGATATGCGCTTTCGCCGGAGTGCCCTGCGCGGCCGCCGCTGCCGAACACAGGGTCAGGGCCAGCGGTGTCAGGAAGCGGGCGGTCATACGGTCCTCTGCGCTGAAGGGTTGGGGCGTGCAACCTATGGGCAGTCGCCTCGTTGGCCCGTGCTGAAATATGGAGGTCACGCCCCGCGCCGCCACCCACCACCCGGCGGTTTGGTGGTGGGATCCCGCGCGGCAGCGGTCCAGCCTCACGTGGAGGCGGTCGTTGCGCGACCCGCGGCGACGGCATATCATCGCGCGCGTGACTCCGACTCCCCGAACGGTCCTCGATGGGCTGGTGTTTCCCGAGGGCGCGCGCTGGCACGATGGCGCGCTCTATTTCTCAGACATGCATGATGGCGTCGTGTGGCGCCTCACGCCCGCGGGAGCGGCCGAGCGTGTGCTGGCGATCGCGACGCAGCCCTCGGGGCTGGGGTGGGGACCGGATGGTGCGCTCCGCGTCGTATCCATGTTCGACCGGCTGCTGCTCCGCGTGACGCCGACCGGCGTCGAGACGGTCGCGGATCTGAGCACGATCTCGCCGTACGTCATCAACGACATGGTGATCGACCGATCGGGGCGGGCGTATATCGGCACCTTCGGCTGCGATCTCAATCGCGGGGACCCGCCGGTGCCGACGCAGCTCTTCTGCGTGCATCCCGACGGGCGGGTCGATGTCGCGGCCGATGGGATCATGTTTCCGAACGGCGCGGTCATCACGCCGGACGGCCGCACGCTCATCATCGCCGAAACCTTCGGAAAGTGCCTCTCGGCCTTCGACCTGCGCGCAGACGGCGCGCTCGCGAATCGTCGCGTGTTCGCACCGCTCGAGGGGATGCCCGACGGGATCTGTCTCGACGCCGAGGGTGGGGTCTGGATCGCGGCGTTGGGCACGCACTCGGCGATCCGCGTGGTCGAAGGCGGGGCGGTCACGGACACGATCCCACTGCCGGGTCGCGATGCATTCGCCTGCATGCTGGGCGGCCCCGATCGGCGCGATCTCTACATCTGTACCGCGCGCGACTACGTCCCTGAGAAGACGAAGGCCCAGCGCGCCGGCCGGATCGAGGTCGTCCGCGTCGCGGTCCCCGGCGCCGGGCTGCCCTGATCCCCGATCCGCTCATCCGGCCCCGCGCTGCGCGCCCGGTGTGATCGCGCGCGCAGACACGGACACGTTGTTCATCAGGGGAGGCAGTGAGATGGAGAGTCCGACAGCAAGTACCCCGAGGGGAGCACTGAGCGACTACCTGGCCGCCGAGCGAACGCAGCTTGCCTGGATTCGCACCGGTTTGGCGCTGATGGGCTTCGGCTTTGTCGTCGCGCGGTTCGGCCTCTTCCTCCAGGAAATCCAATTCGCCGAGCAAGTTCCCGGCGAACGGTCCTACGGACTCTCGCTGTGGTTTGGCACCGCGCTCATCGTCGTCGGGGTGGTCGTCAATCTCGTGTCCGGATGGCAGCACGCGCGGCTGATTCACGAGCTCGATCGCGGCCAAGCGGCACCGCGTCGTCCGTCCACTCCGGCCGTCGCCGTCGCGGTGTTCCTCGCGGTGGTCGGACTCGCGATGGCCATCTACCTCGTGTCGGTGCGGAGCTCGGAGTCTTCCACCCCTCACAGCAGCAAGGAGTCATCCATGGCGCCAATCCCGAGCAACGGCATCATCACTCGGCCGAGCAATCACTCGGTGGACGAGACAGTCGCCCGGCTCGAGGCTCTCTTGCAAGGGAAGGGGGTCACGCTGTTCGCGCTGGTCGATCACAGCGGAGAAGCCGCCAAGGTGGGGTTGACGATGCCACCGACCAAGCTCCTCATCTTCGGCAACCCGAGGGGTGGCACACCGCTCATGCTTGCCGCTCCCAGCATCGCGATCGACCTCCCGCTCAAGGTGTTGATCGCCGAAGACGCCCAGGGCACGGTGTCGGTGTCGTACAATAGCCCCGTCTACCTCCAGCAGCGGCACGGCCTCCCGAAGGAGTTGCTCCAGAATGTCGCCGTGGTGGAGACGTTCGCCGCCAAGGCCGCGGAATAGCGTCGCTGGCGCCGTGCGACGCCTCCACTCGATTGCCCCGCTGTGGCACACCGGCGGTGTGCTGGCGCTCTTGGCGCTGCTGTCAGGATTCATGGTGTACGTACGAATGGGATCGACCACGTCCAGGATCGGCCACCTCCCCTCATACGCCATCATTATCGCGGGTGAGTGGGTGGTGTTCGCGGTCACCCTGTGGGGGTCCCATACCGCGTTCGTGGGATACGTGGCGCGTGTCCTTCAGGACCCTCGGTCGCTGCTGTGGGATCTTCCGGTCGCGGTGATTCTCGCTACAGTTCTCGTCTTCATGTCGCCTGCCATCGTCCGAGTCATGGGGTCCGAGGGCTGGGCGTCGTTACAGGGAATGCTCCCGACCACCGGCGTAGAGATCGCCGCCTGGATCGTGATGTCCATCACCGCGGGGATCTGCGAGGAAACCATATTCCGTGGGTATCTCCAGCAACAAATCTCCGGCTGGACCGGACATATCGTCATCGGCATCATCGGTCAAGCGGCCGTCTTTGGTCTGTGTCACGCATACCAAGGATGGAAAAAAGTGGTGCTCATCTTTGTCTGGGGGTGCGTCTTCGGCGCGTGCGCATGGCTACGCGAAGGACTCCGCGCCAACATGGTTGCGCACGCAGCCCTGGACATATTCTCCGCCTTTTAGCCCCGTCCTGCCTGCCGAGTGTCGTGCTTCTCCGTACATCCAGGCAGTGTGGACGGGCCGCAGCTGTGGGTCGCGTCAACTGTCCGCCGGCGGTGAGTGCGACCGCGGCGGCCACCGGCGCTCGCCCACGATGGGAGCAGTCGGGTCGATGATGGCCGGCAACGCGAGTCCGAGGGCGCTGTCCATGACCGCTCGTTTCGTCGAATCCGCGCGAGCACGAATCACGCGCCACCGGTAGTCGGCGTACAACGTGTCCCCATCGATGGCATACCAGCCGGCGATCTCGGTCGGCGGGACCCGGATCGTATCGCCACGCCTCCATATGGTCAGCAGTCGCGGCTCGGCGTCGATCCGACCCCGGATATTGGCGCCGTCGAGATGGACGCGATTGAGCCACACGGTTTCCAAGTTGCCGGCCTGTTCGAGGGTCACCTGCACGCCAATCTCGGTCTCGCTCTCAGGCGGTTGCCGCAGGCGCTGCAGGAGCTCAGGTACCGACTGCTGGGCGAGAGATGTCGCTCGCTCCAGATCGGTATCACCCGGTTGGAAGTAATCGTAATCCGACCGGCCCGTCGTGCGAGCATCGCGCCCGCAACCCAGGGCAACGCAGGCCACGATGGAGGCGGCGTACACGACCGAGCGCGGGGCCACCAGGACGCGCGTGCGACGGCTATCCCGCTTCGCCGCGCTGCGCATCGAAGAACTCCGTCACGTCGGTGGAGAAGGTGTATTGGCGGCCGTCTGGAAGCGGCATGCCGTGCGCCAGCAGCACACGCGCACAGGCGACGTGGTCGCGCGGCGTGGGTGGGTCCATCACTTCGTCCTGTGACGCAAAGGAGAGCGTGCCCATCACGTTGTCGCGGTATGCGTGCCGAGCACGCCAGTCGGCACCGTGAGCGAGCAGGAGCTCGGTGATCGCCGCGTCGCCGAAGAAGACCGCGTGATTGAGCGCGGTCGCGTCCCAGGCGGACTTCACCTCGAGCGGCCAGCCGAGTGCCAGCATCGTACGAACGCCGATCAAATTGCCGATGGCGGCAAGCTCGGGCATGGTCTGCAACTGCTTCGCCGAAAGCCGGGTCAGAATGTCCGGGATGCGCGCCGCGATCCCGCGCGCGGCCGCCTCGTCGCCCCGCGCACAGGCGCCGACGAATTGCTCTTCCTCGCTGAGCGGCTCTTCGACGCCCGCCGCGACGAGCATCGCCACGACATCGGGCCGTCCATGCGCCTGGGCACAGCGGTAGAGGCTCACGCCATCGGCATCGACCGTCCGCACGTCAGCGCCCGCGTCCACCAGCGCACGGATGTGATCCATCGAGCGTCCACGCAGGATCGCGTGGTGGACCCACGGGCGCTCGTTGGGGTCGCCCCCGTGCTGGAGCATGAAGTCGAGGTCGTCCAACCTGTCGAAGTCGAGCACGCGACCCAGTGCGTTGGTGCCGGTGACACGCGCGCCAGCTCGCAGCAGCAGCCGCATGCAGGTCGAGTCGCTGGTCTCGACCGAGTGGTACAACGATTCCTCGTCATCGGGGTTCGCGCCGGCAGCCAGCAGCAAGGTGGTCATCGCCGCGTTGTGCGTCCGCCCCGCGGCGCCGTAGAGGGCCGATTGCGGTGGGTCGGGCGACTTCGGATTCGTCCACGCGCAGTTGGCGTCAGCGCCGTTTGTGAGGAGCAATTCCGCACACGCCAGCAGCCGCGGCGCGAAATCTTGCTCGGCGATCAGACGCGAGTGCGTGACCGCTACCAGCGGTGGCATCCCCATCGGGCCGCCGGCCGTATTCACCCAGCCAGCGTCTGCCGCGATCGCGCGCCGGATCGGCGCCAACGGCGCACGCGACCCATAGGTCCGCGGTGAAGAGGTCCGGCGCTTCGCGCAGGAGGCGTACAGCAACACGACGCTCGCGAGCATGGCCCTCGTAGACAAATCCGAGCCACGTGGTCAGGCGATCGGCTCCGACCGTGCGCTTCCACTCGACGTACCGGCGAAGCTCCGGCCACGATTTGAACCCGTACTCACGCGCGACGACCGAGTGCGCGTCATGGAGCCTGAACTCGCGCGACGCGCGCGACGCACCGCGCATTGCGGGTAGCGCGGCGGCGAAGCGCTGCAATGTCGCCGGCTCGCCGGCGCGCGCCGCGCGCAGGAGAGTTTTGGCTTGTTTCTTTAGATGGGCGAGGTCGGGAGTTGCCGGCAGGTGCTGCATGTAGCCTCCATGCGTGGGATCGCCGAAGGCCCGCAAGCCGGCTGCACGGTGGCAGTCATCTGGTCGTACCGCATCACACGAGTGGGTTACACCCTTCCCGCGGGCCCGGGGGCGTCTCGCGTCGCCCGGAAAAGATTACAATTCGCGAGCACGCGCGCCAGGGCGGAAGCCCACACAGCGGCTTACATTGGCCGGGTCGTACCACGCGAGACAACCTCGTTACGCTTTGGAGCGAACCGATGACCATTGGGCGAACCGCACTGTGGATGGTTGGGTTGGTACTCGGCCTCCTTCCGGCCATGTCCCGCGCATGGGCGCAGAGCCCGGCGAAGCCGCATGTCGCGATACCGATCATTGCCGCGCGACCCGAAGACGTGAGCAGCATCGAGGCAATCGTCAAAGCGGACTACGAGTCGATCTCCGGCGGAGTGGGCGTCGCACGCCAGTGGGCACGAGACCTCACGCTTTACGATCCACATGCCCGATCCTTCGAGGCATCCACCGACCCGAAAACGCATGTCGTCACGAATTGGACCCCGACGGCGCGGGAGTACACCGACGCCACCGACGCCCAGTTCGTGCGCACCGGGTTCAGCGAACACGAAGTCGCGCACAAGATTTACCGCTACGGGAACGTCGCGACCGACTTCAGCAGTTATGAAGGCAAGCTTGCCACGTCGGACAAGCTGGAGTCTCAGGGCGTCAACATCTACCAGCTCTACTTCAACGGCAAGCGCTGGTGGATCTCGTCGGTCTCGTGGGACGGCAACCTCGACCCCAGCACCATTCCGGCCGATCTGCGCGCACACTGACCGAGTCGGCGGTCGCCCGCCGCGCGCGCAACGGCGATGCGTCCGGCGTGGTGCCCGACCCGCACCACACCGCTGTGGTGCCAGGCTAAGACCTTCGCAGCCATCGCGAACTCCTAGGGCAACGTGCCCTTCCCGCATCGATCGCGTCGGGGCCCTGCGGATCGTCTCCAGAGCACGGGATCAGGGTCCGGCGAACGCGCACGTCATTGCGAGGATCGAGTGGGGCGCTGTATCGTTGGGCGCATGACATACGCGTGGATCAACGGCGGTGGTCGGGCAGCATTCGTCCGCACCGCATGGGTCGTTCTGTTCGCGGCTACGGCGAGCGTCGCCACGGCACAAACGGCCACGGCACAAGGCGCCATCTCCGGAGACAGCGTGATCCCACCCGCCGTCGCCGGCGATGTGCGGTCCATGGACGCGATCATCCACGCGGCGTACGACGTCATCTCCGGCCCGGCCGGCCCGCGCGACTGGAACCGCTTCAACTCGCTGTTCGCGCCTGGCGCGAGGTTGATCCGCACGCAACGCGACTCCGGCGGCGCCACGCATTTGCAGCCGATGTCGGCCCACGAGTTTGCCGACCGCGCCGGTCAGTACTTCATGCACTCACCGTTCTACGAGCGGGAGATCGGGCGAGAAGTGAACACCTTCGGTGCGGTGACGCAGGCGTTCAGCGCGTACGCGTCACGACACGCGCCCGGTGACGCGAAGCCGTTCGCACGCGGCATCAACAGCTTCCAGTTGTTCAACGACGGCACCCGGTGGTATATCGTGACCATCTACTGGGACGACGAGCATCCCGGCACCACGATTCCCGACCGGTATCTGCACGTGGCGCCATGAGCGGTCGGCCGACGGCCTGAGCGCCATCGGCCACCGGCTGCGTCGCCCGAGGGCCGTCGCGCCCGATCGTCCGGGGGCGCACTTGGTCAACCCGTCGTCGCCGGCGTCGAGTCAGCACCCGGTCCGGGCGCCCTGTTCGATCGAAGGGTGCGGTCGATGACAAACGTCGCAGCCGCCCAGACCACCATGATCCAGAGCGAGGTGACATACGCCTGCCGCTCTAGTGCGTCGGCATCTCCGATGGACGGCAGAAATCCATCGACGATGCCACGACTCGCGTTGAACGACATGTGCAGCAACACCGCGATGAGAAGGCTCCCCCGCGTATTGAGGTAGACGTAGGTAAAAATGCACGCCTCGGTCGTGATTTGGACCGCGAAGAGGCCGATCGTGAACGCACGCACGGGGAACACCGATGGGATGGCGGCGCCAGAAAAGGCGAATGCGGCGACATGCCAGACGGTCCATACCAATCCGACGATCAGCGTCGCGCTCCGGATGTCGAATCGCTCGAGGAGACGCGGCAGCAGGTACCCACGCCATCCGAGCTCCTCGCCCAGCGGACCAAAGGGTAGCGCGATGAGCCACGCCAGTGGTATCGCTCGGAGACCCGCCAGGACATCGACCGGCGGACGGATGTGGACCACGATCGCCAAGGCGTACACGCACACGGGCAGCACGAGCACGTAGAGATACCACCGGATCGGCACGCCCCATTCGAGGAACCTGCGTAGTGCGGACCGCACGCCCTGCTTGCCATCGGTGGCCGCCACCACGAGGATCGCGGCGATGGATGGTCCGTATCCGCCAATCAGCCCGACGATCGCGAGCGGCGGAAACGATCCCTTGGCCGCCAGAATCATGCGGAACGCCGGATACAGAAGCGTCCACGAGATCGTGTAGTTAATGACGATGAACGAGATCAGTGGGTGGTGTGTGATCCATCGCCGAGCCCACGTGAGCATTTCGGACCTCCGGAATTGGGCGGTCTCCACGAATTCGTACGATGGCACGGTCTCAATCGTGTCACCGAGTCGATATCTGGGCGTTCGGCGTGGCCGCCGCTGCCAGAGTATTGTTAACGTTTCCCGCCATTCTTACGATGTGGGACGACGGCGGCGGAGCGATGCGCGGGGTCCGTCGGGCACATCGATGACTTCACCGCCTGGCGCGTCATGCGCTGCGCCGATACTTTCGTCGCATGCAAACGCCCAGACTCGTGCTCCGCGCGACGGCGATCGCCCTCGCCCCGGTCCTCGCCCTCGTCGCGCCCGCGACTGCGCACGGACAATTGATCGATGCCAAGATCGTCAGCCTTCAGGCTGCGAAGACTATGGCTACGGCCGCTGAAGCGGCGGCGCGGAAGCAGGGCTGGACCGTCGCCATCGCGGTGGTGGACGCGAGTGGGAATCTGATCGTGTTTCAGCGGATGGATGACGTCCAGACCGGAAGCCTGGACATCGCCATCGCGAAAGCACGGACCGCGGCCCGCTTCAAGCGTCCAACGAAAGCGCTCGCCGATGCGCTCGCGGGCGGCATGACGGGCATCTTGTCGATCGAGGGTGCGACCGCGCTCGCTGGCGGCATTCCGATCGTCGTCGACGGCAAGGTCATCGGCGCCGTGGGATGTAGCGGCATGAGCGCGGACCAGGATGCGGTTGCCGCCCAGGCGGGAGTGGACGGGCTTCCTCACTAGGGCGTGGGGTCCGGCGAAACTTCGCCAGCGCCGGCCCGCGCCAAGACGTCGGCGAGCACGACTCCTTCATAGGTCGATTCGGGCTGCCGCTACCGTCTGCGCCGCCGCCTACTGTCCTACGACGAAAACGACCTCGCACCCACTGTCGGTGCGAGGTCGTCTCTGCGGGCAACCCGCGTCAGCCTGACGACGAGGCGTCTCCCTGACGTCCGTTGCCCCAGCTCTTACTGATGTCCGCTGTCGTTGTTCTTATCCGCCGGCGGCAGGGTGTTGGAATGCGAGGCTTTGCCCTTTGCATAGCGGCTGTCGAGATCCTTGTTCTCGGAATCCTGACGCTGCTTCATCTGATCCGACGACTCGCCAGCGCGAGGGTTGGCGACCTCTTGCGTGTGCCGGGCGTCCATATCGCTACGCTGGCCCTTGTACGCCTGGTCCAACGGGCCGGAATCCCATTGCACGGTGCTCGTGGCGACGTAGTTGGGATCGGACTGGTGCCTGCCCATCGAGCCGCATGCAGCGAGCGATGCGAGTGTCGTGAAGGCAATCAGGACCTGTGTAGAGCGGTAGACTCGCATTGACCCTCCCGGGCCGAGAGTATGGCGGCACGCGCGACGCGGTGAATCCGTTGGGGGAGTGCGCACCATGACCAGCGTCGTCTGTCAATTGTACAAAACTATATCATTCGATAGCATATTGCGTACCAACATATTGAGCACTATCTTATTGATACCGAGGTGAGGTGGAGGGTTGCTATCGCCTGGTGAACGGGGAGCGATTCCCGGGGGACGCGCGTGACGAAGTTGACTGGACCGACCGGCGCCGGCTCGGTTGCACTGAGCGACCAGGTGTGCTTCGACCTGTACTCGGCCGCCCGCATCGTCACGCGAGCGTACCGGCCGGTGCTGTCTGGATTGGGGCTCACCTACCCGCAGTATCTGGTCATGCTGATGCTCTGGCAGCACGCCCCGCGGACCGTGAAGGATCTGGGCGGCAACTTGGATCTTGACTCCGGCACCCTGTCTCCGCTGCTCAAGCGCCTCGAGGCATCCGGCCTCGTCACCCGCCGTCGTCGTCCGCATGACGAGCGCACGGTCGAGATCACGCCGACGCCTGCGGGGCGAGCCCTGGAGCGCGACGCGCGGAGAGTCCCGATCGAAATGGCCTCGGTGATGGGTCTCTCGGAAGGCGAGGAGCGCAAACTCCGGTCGCTGCTGGAAAAGCTGACGGCCTCGCTCGCCTCGCAACTGGACGACGTCCTGACAGCCGTCGGCTAGCCGTCGGCATCGAGCGCGTCACCGCGCGCGCTGCGATCTATGTCGTCGTCTCGAGCAGCATCGTCGCGGGGCTCCTGGTGTTCGCCTACTTGGAGACGCGCGCGCTCCGCGATGCCTGAGCGCTTGCACAATCGTATTCGCGAGGAGCGGGGCCGCCTCAAACTCACGCAGGCGGACCTCGCCACGTTGGCGCAGGTGTCGCGCAAGACCATCAACACGATCGAGAACGGGGTGTTCATCCCCTCGACCGTCTTGGCGCTCCGTCTTGCCCGCGTCTTTGGCACGTCGGTCGAGTCGATTTTTCAGCTTCCGGAGTAACAGACACGTCCGCAGTGCAGCGCGGACATGATCATCCACTCTTGCCCACAACCTCCCATGCGAATTCGCGCAACGCTCCTCCTCGCCGTCGCCCTCCAGCTACTCGTCGCGGGTGCGCTCCGCGCGCAACAGCTGCCGCGGTCGGATCTGTCGGGCACCTGGGTGATCAACATCGCCAAGAGCCACTTCGGCAAGCTGCCGCCGCCCACGGTCGATTCGGTCACGATAACCCAGATGGGCAACATGTATCAGTTCGACGCCACCACGGACTTCGGCGGACAGGGGCGACAGCACCTCGTGTACAAATGGCCGGTGGGCGCCGGCGAGGCTACCAACGATGTCTCTGGCGCGACGGTCCACACCACGATCACACAGCACGGTGATACCCTCGCGGTGTCGAGCGAAGTCTCGATGCAAGGCCAGACCGTGGCGGTCCAGTCGGGGCGTGTCTACCGCTCGCCGGACGGCAAGACGATGACGCGTGAGGCGGACATACGGCCGATGGCTGGACCGAGCACCGAGCCCATTCACCTGCTGTTCGTGTACGATCGGAAATAGGTGGGCACGTGCACCGCTGCGGCTGTCCGTATGGCGGCGAAAGGGCGCCGAGCGATGGTCCTGCTCGGTGGCGGACGGCGGCGTGTCCGATTCGTTCAAGACCACGCGGCGCTCGGGGATTACGATTGGCGGGCACTCCCCTGTCGACCCACGCGAACCGAATCGGAGGTTCACCGTGCGATCCGCCGTACCCCTCGTCGCCCTTCTCGCGTCACTCGCCTCGTCTTCCGACCACCTGTCGAGCCGTGCCATGACCCAGCCACCCGCCGCCCCCGAATCCACGGGACCGAGCCCCGTGAACGACCACCGGATCGACTACATCGAGATGCCGGTCACCGACATCGGCGCGACGAAGCAGTTCTATGTCGCCGCCTTCGGCTGGAAATTCACGGACTACGGTCCGGACTATACGAGCTTCGAGGATGGACGGCTCACCGGCGGGTTCACCACGGGGCGCGCCGCGTCCCCTGGCGGCCCACTGGTCGTGATCTACGCCGTCGATCTCGCGGCAACCCAACAGCGCGTGCGGTCCGCGGGCGGCACGATCGTCAAGCCGCCGTTTTCATTTCCCGGCGGTCACCGCTTCCACTTCACCGATCCGAGCGGGAACGAGTTGGCGGTGTGGAGTGATCGCTGACCGGTCGGCGGCCGCCCCGGTCACTCCCCCTGTAACACCATCCGCGGATCGACGCCGGTCGCGCGCCGAGCCGGGAAATAGGTGGCGCCAGTGTAGGATCGTTCATGTAGAAGTGCAAGGGGAGTGACCAACTCGCGTCGGGCCTGCGGAATCGACTCCCTCTCCGGATCGACTCACTCGCGGGTCGACTCACTCGCGGGTCGACTCACTCGCGAGTCGATTCTCTCTTTTTCTGACTCCCTCTCTATAGTGGTGGCCCCGGCGCGTATTATTCACGCCGCATCGATGGCCGCGTCGGGCGACCGCGCCGCTCAGCCCCTTTGGAGTCACGCATGGACCGTCTGCTCGAAGGCTATCGTCGATTTCGCGCCGATGTCTGGCCCACCGATGGGGCGCGCTATGAGGCCCTCGCCGATCATGGGCAGCAGCCGGAAACCCTCGTTGTGGCCTGTTCGGATTCCCGGGTCGATCCTCAGACGGTGTTCGGTGCGAGGCCCGGCGAGCTGTTCGTGGTGCGCAACGTCGCCGGGTTGGTCCCGCCGTATCAACCCGACGTGGGCTATCACGGCACGAGCGCCGCGCTCGAGTTTGGCGTGCGAGTGCTCAAAGTCGCCCGGGTTGTCCTGCTCGGTCATACGGAGTGTGGCGGCATCAAGGCGATGGTCGAGGGGGCGCCCGCGGAGGCCCGCGACTTCGTGGAGGCGTGGATGGCGATGGCCCACCCCGAGCTGCGCCCGATACCAACGGGCATTGCGACCGACGACCTCGTCAACCACTACGAGATAGAAGTGCTGCGCGTGTCGCTGGCGAACCTGGCCACATTCCCCTGGATCCGGGACGCCGTCGCCGCGGGGCGACTGCAACTGCAGGCCTTCCGATTCGACATCCGCTCCGGCGTACTGGCCACGCTCGACGGAACCGGCTGGGTCCCCGTCGTGTAGCACGCCGCGCAGACGGTGCTCCGACGCGCGGTGAAGGCCGAGGACCCGAGCCTCGCCGTCCGGGACATGAAGCCGTTGGAGGATGTCATCGGCTCCAGTCTGGCGCCGCGCCGCTTCGTGCTCGGGCTGGCGTCGTGCTTCGCGGTGATCGCGCCACTGCTCGCGGCGATCGGGATCTACGGCGTCCTGGCGTACATGGTCACGTCCCGCATGCGGGAGTTCGGCGTCCGGCTCGCCCTCGGTGCGACGGCACGAAGCGTCCTGCTGCTCGTCGTGGGACAGAGACTCGGATGGTCCCTGCTCGGACTTGCGCTTGGGCTAGGCGGTGCCGTGGCTGGGGGACGGCTGCTCGCCGGTACGCTCTACGGAGTACAGCCCATCGGCGCGACCACGTACGGTTCGATCGTGCTTGGATTGTTGGTCGTCGTGGGGATCGCGTGTATCGTACCGGCAGCCAGGGCGACGAGGGTCGATCCACTGACGAGCATGCGCGCCGAGTAACGGTGGCACCGCGCCAACGGCGCTCCCCCGGCCGCGCCGAGTGTACGGGAGGGGTATGGGTGTGGTTGCGGTGATCGGTGATGCGCTGCGCATGGCGTTCACGATGTGGTGGGAGATCTTGTGGGCGCTGATCCTGGGCTTCGCCATCTCGGCTGCGGTCCAGGCCGTCGTTTCGACGAAAGAGATGGTCCGGGTGCTTGGCGACGACCGACCGAAGACATTGGCCGTCGCCTGCGGGCTCGGCGCCGCGTCGTCGTCGTGCTCCTATGCCGCGGTCGCGATTGCGCGATCATTGGTTCGCAAAGGCGCGAACTTCACCGCCGCGATGGCCTTCGAGCTGGCATCGACGAACCTCGTCGTCGAACTGACCGTGATCATGGTGTTGCTACTGGGGTGGCAGTTCGCGGCTGCCGAGTTCGTCGGGGCGCCCCTCATGGTGGCGATCATGGCGCTGTTGTTTCGCCGATTCCTGACGCGCCGCATGACCGAGGACGCCACCGCGCAGGCCGACAAGGGCGTCGCCGGGCGGATGGAGGGTCACGCCGAGATGCACATGGAGGTGGCGGACGGCCGGCCGCTGCTCCGTCGCCTATTCTCGCCCGAAGGACGGACCGCGGTCAGCCACTACTTCGTCATGGATTGGGCGGCCGTGTGGCTCGATATCGCACTCGGCCTCTTGATTGCCGGCGCGCTGGCGGTCATGGTGCCGAAGGGTTTTTGGAACGCATTCTTTCTCTCGAACCATCCGAGTCTCGCGAAGGTCTGGGGACCGATCGTCGGGCCGCTGGTGGCGATCGTATCGTTCGTCTGCTCGGTGGGAAACGTGCCGCTGGCCGCCGTCCTCTGGAACAGTGGGATCAGTTTCGGGGGCGTCGTCGCGTTCGTCTTTGCGGATCTGATCATTCTTCCGATCTTGGACATCTATCGCCGCTACTACGGGCGCCGGATGTCGTGGTTTCTGCTCTGGACGCTCTATCTCTCGATGGTGGGCGCAGCGTACGTCGTGGAGCTGCTATTTGGAGCGCTCGGACTCGTCCCGGCCACGCGATCGGCGCGAGTGCTCGAAGAGACGATTTCCTGGAACTACACGACCTGGCTCGACCTCGGGTTTCTGGTGCTCGCGGGCGTCCTCATCGTGCGGTTTCTGCGGACGGGCGGTCCGGCGATGTTGCGGATGATGAATGCGCCGTGGATGCCGGGCGGGCACGACATGCACGGGTCGGGCCACGCACCTCGCGCGGGGTGAGCGGCCATCGATCGGTCAACCCGGAAGACCAGGGTCATCGCTCGGGTGATCGCCTGAACTCACGCCATCGCTGCATGAGTGCGACTTGTTCCTGCTCCATGAAGTCATAGAACAGTCGCATCTCCTCCAGCCGTCGAGGCTGTGGCTTCTTCGCCCGTTGGGCGAGCCTGAGGCCGCGCGCCGCGAGGTCGCGCCACACGATGGTGGCGTCGAGCTTTTGTTGCATCAGGCTCTCGTATGCACTGTCCCGAATGCGGATGTGCCTCCGCCGCGATCCGGGAACCGCCGCCTGCTCCACCAAACTCTTCGCCCCCCTCGCGCCAAAGTTGGGTGAGCGCTCACTCCGAGCCCACCTCGCACAGCGGGTGCTGTAGCCGGTTAGCACCGCGACCGACTGGTGATTGGCGATTGGCGAACAACGAACAACGAACAACACGCGGGCCAGCTGCTTCGTACCGCAGCTGGCCCCCGTCTTGTTGCTAACCGCTAGTCGCTGATCGCTGTCTCCTCACCTCACGACGACGCGCCCGCCAGGTCCCGCACCGCGCTGGCCAGTTTCTGGACCTTGCCGGCATCGCTGGACCCGTTCGCATCGCCGTCCAACTGCGTCGCCAACTGCGTCAACGAGGTCTGCCGCTGTGCCCCGGACGCGTGCTCCGCGCCCGTGAGCGCCTGCCGGACCGCCGTGATCCGGCCGGCGGAGAGCCCGTTCGACCGCGCGAGCTGATCGACGTAGGCACGCGCCAACGCGAAGCTTGCCGGCCAGACGATCTTCGGCTGATCCTGCGGGTTGAACTCCGCCAGGTGCACCGTTTTCGCGGCATCGATCTCGTTCTGCGAGATCAGTCCGCTGGGCGTGAGCTCGAAGATGTCGAGACCGCGCGAGATCTCGGAGCCGACGATGACGCCGTTGTACCAGTAGGCAGACCACTCTCCGCCACTCGCCAACCGGGTCGAATCGACCGGGCCGCGATCGAAGAACGCGATCTCCTTCGGGTGCGCGGCGTCGGTCCAATCGAACACCGACACCCCGCCCTGGTACCACGCCTGTACCATGATGTCCCGTCCCGGGATCGGAATCAGCGAGCCGTTGTGGGCCACGCAGTTCTCGTTGACCGTCTGGGGCGCCGGCATCTTGTAGTAATGCTGGAACACCATCTTGCCGTCCACGAGCGTGAAGAGCGCATCCGCGCCCCACTCTTTCCGATCCGTGGCGCGGCACTTCGGCTGACCACCACCGCCCCACTCGTCGGTGAAGAGGACCTTGGTGCCGTCGTTGTTGAACGTCGCCGAATGCCAGTACGAGAAGTTCGAGTCGGAGACCGCGCCGAGCCGCACCGGGTGGGCCGGATCGTGGATGTCGAGCAGGAGTCCGTACCCTTCACACGCACCGCCCGCCAGCCCGATCGCCGGATACACGGTGATGTCGTGGCATTGCGTGATGCCGGTGGGCCGGTCGCCAACCATCTTGGCGACGATCCCGGGAATCGCGTCGCGGAGCGCGGCACTGTCCGCGGCCGTCGGCGCACCGGTCGCTCCCCGCGCCTTGACCATGCTGTCCAGCCTGGGCGTGGTGAAGCGCGCTGGGAGGACCATCTCGTTGCCCATGATGTTCGCGGTGAACGCGCCTTTGGCCTTCGCGGCGGCGACGAGGGCGGCATCCTCGGGTGCTTCGCCGTGTTTCGGGGGCGTCACCAGGCCTTCGAAGATCCGTGGCGAGCTGACGATTGCCGCTTGCTCGGGATGCGCCAGCGGCACCTTGATCACTTCGATGCGGAAGTACGCCGAATTTGGGTCCTTGTCGGGCATCGCCTTCACGCAGCCGGCGAGCTCGTTCGATGACCGGATCGGGGCCGAACCCGAGATGTAGACGTAGACGTTGTCGTGATCGTTGGGATCGACCAGCAGCGTGTTCGTGTGCGAGCCGCGGCAGGTCTGCACGTTGCTGATGTATTTGGGATTGCTGATGTCGGTGATGTCGAAGATGCGGAGACCGCGCAGTCGGTCAGCGCTGACGGTGTCCGTCACCCCCTGTGTGCCGCAGTCCAGACGTCCGCTCGTCCCCTCCCCGGATATGAACAGCAGGTTCTTGTAGACGGAGACGTCGCTCTGCGATGCGGGGCAGACGTAACCCGTCTTCAGAGTCGGGTGCGCCGGAGTCGAGATGTCCCACACCTGGAACCCGTTGTAGTTGCCCTGGATGGCGTAGGGGCCAAGGAAGGCGAGGTCGGAGTTGGTGACATTCAGAAACTTTGCCGACGGCGGCGTCTGCGAGATCACGTGCAGGTTCCACGTGGCTTCACCTGCATTCATCAGCCCGGCGTGCAGCCCAACACGCGGATCCGGGCTGGGCGCGACCGTGGACATATTGTTGGCCGGCGCCGGGCCGCCGGCGTCCGACGATGAGGCCATTGAATGGGTACACGCCGCCACGGATAGCAACGCGATGGCGAGCGACAGCGACGGGAGTAAGGCCGCGGTTGGCCGCATCGCGGAACGGCGAGCGTGGTACACGGAAGCCATGGACGTTTCCTCTGATTGGGCGGAAAGGGGCATATGGACCAGCGACAACAGACTCTTACGGGGAACCGCTGCCGAGTGTTTCGATCGCGAGCATGCGCTCCATCCGAGCGATCTCAGTGGTCTGATCGACGTTGACGTCGGAGGCAAACTTGAACACGAGCTCGTCCTGGGCGGCGCCCTGGCTTTCAAACAGATCGTGCACCATCGAGACGGCGCCACGGTGGTGCTGGATCATGAACGTGAGGAACAGCCGGTCGAACTCGTCGCCCTTCGCGTGGTCGAGTTGCGCCATTTGGTCCTTGGTCAGCATGCCCGGCATCAACATTTCCTGCTGCACGCCGTTCATCATCATTGTCATCGGGGCGTGCGGATCCGGCACCGTCTGGCGCCGGTCAGCGAGCCAATGCTGCATGGTCGCGATCTCGTCCTGCTGCGAATTGATGATCCGGGAGGCCAGAGTCTGCAGCGACGGGCTGGCGTCGTGGGTGGGCGCCCAGCCGGCCATGACAATGGCCTGGCCATGGTGACCGATCATGCCTTGCATGAATTTCACGTCGGCCGCGGTGTAGGGATGGCGGATGCTGTCGGCGTGGGCCTGGGCGATGGCCGAGGACTCTGCTGGGCCGCCTTTGGCTGGAGCCGGCGCGGTCTGCATCGTGCCTTGGCTGGCGCAGCCGGCGCCGGCGATCGCGGCGAGGACGGCGGCGGTGATTCCGCGGATATGTGCGTGTGACATGGCGGTCGAGGGCCGTGTGAGGTGGGCGCTCCGAGCGCGTGTCGCTCGCCCCGAGCCCTGAATTCTATTGCGCGTGTCAGAGGCTGGTAAGCGTGGGGACGGCGCCCTAGCGTCGAGTAGACACGTACGCGGCTCGGATCGTTGCCATTGGCGGGTGGCAGTCGGGGCGGCGGCCGCAACGTTGGCCCGCGGGAGGCCCGCGGCACGGCTCGGTCCCGGCGGGCGCCAAGCACAGCCGCCCCGCGCGGTCACCCCGTCGGCCGCCGGTCGATGACGCGTTTGGCCTTGCCCAGGGAGCGCTCCAGCGTCCCGGGCGCTTCGATGACCACGCCGGTCGTCACGCCGATCGTGTCTTTGATCGCCGCCACGAGCCGCGCCGCCTGTGTGGCGAGCCCCGAGCCGTCCCACCGATCCGGACGCGCCTCGGCGCGCACCGTCATGGCGTCCATGCGCCCGTCACGCGTCAGCTCGATGACGTAGTGACCGCCGCACCAGTCGGTAGCGAGCAGCGCCTCTTCGATCTGGGTCGGGAACACGTTCACGCCGCGGAGAATGATCATGTCGTCCGTGCGGCCCGTCACCCTCTCCATGCGGCGCATCCCTGGTCGGGCGGTTCCCGGCAGGAGCCGCGTCAGGTCGCGCGTGCGGTAGCGCACGATCGGAAACGCTTCCTTGGTGAGTGACGTGAACACCAACTCACCCAGCTCACCATCGCGCAGGACGCGGCCGGTCGCCGGATCAATCACCTCGGGGAAAAAGTGATCTTCCCAGATGTGGAGTCCGTCTTTCGTCTCCACACACTCCTGCGAGACCCCTGGACCGATGACCTCCGAGAGCCCATAGATGTCGGTCGCATCCATGTCGAACGCCTGTTCGATCTCCAGGCGCATGGCGTTGGTCCAGGGCTCGGCGCCGAAGATCCCGAATCGCAACGCGCTGCCTCGCGGATCGATGCCGCGGCTGATGAAGCCATCCAGGATCGACAGCATGTAGCTCGGCGTCACCATGATGATATCGGGTTTGAAGTCGGCGATCAGTTGGACCTGACGCTCGGTCATCCCGCCCGACACCGGCACGACCGTACACCCCAGGCGTTCGGCTCCATAGTGCGCGCCGAGGCCGCCCGTGAAGAGCCCATAGCCATAGGCGACGTGAATCATCATGCCGGGCCGGCCACCGGCCGCTCGGATCGAGCGCGCCATGACATCCGCCCACATATCGATATCGCCGCGCGTGTAGCCCACCGCGATCGGCTTGCCAGTGGTGCCGGATGACCCGTGTATCCGGGCCAACTGCTCCCGCGGCACGGCGAACAGGCCAAACGGATAGTTGTCGCGCAGGTCCTGCTTCATGGTGAAGGGAAACTTCGACAGATCCGACGGCTCTCGAAAATCAGTGGGGTGGATACCCGCCGCATCGAATGCGCGATGGTAGTGGGGCACATTGTCGTACGCATGGCGGAGCGTCCACGCGAGGCGCTCCCGCTGCAGCGCCACGATCTCGTCGCGCGAGGCGTGTTCGGCGTCGTCCAAGCCGTCCGTCACGGTCGAGGTGGCACGTGGGGGCGGCGCCGTCACGAGGTCCGATCCTCGACGACGGGCCGATCGCTCGGCCGGCGCCGCGCCCGCAGATAGAGTGCCGTGCCGATGATGTTCACCCCGATCACCAGGCTGCTGATCTTCACCGCGAATGCGAATCGGCTCGCCACCGACACGATGGGGAGCACCGACAGGATCACGTAGAGCACCGTCGTCGCGAAGCCGGCGCCGGCCGCCACGGCGATCCACCGCGGCGCCCGTTGGCCGGTTCGCGCGAGTCCCACGAGTGGCACGGCGAACAGCACGAGGTAGGTCAGTCCATAGAGGATGCCGGCCGCATTGTCGAGGAGTTGGAATGCCTCCTGCTCGCCGACGTTGATCATCCCGGCCGCGGCGAAGACCAGCGCGCAGGCCCCGATGAACAGCACGGAGTGCACCGGCGTCCGGTACCGCGGGTGGAGCGTCGAGAACCAACTGGGGATCAACCGATCCCACCCCGCGACCATCGGCATCCGCGTCGTCGCCGTGAACAACACACTCGAGTTGGCGATCGTCCGAGCGCTCACGGCCATCACGGCGAACGGGATCAGGATCGCCGCCACACCCGACGATCCCAACCCCATGCGGAACGCTTGGGGGATCGGGCCCACCAGATCCACCTGACCGGGGGGAACGAGCGCCTGCACCGCCGACGTCCCGAGGATGAACATCAGCGCGATGATCGGCGCGGCGATGATCACCGATTTCGCGATCGTTCGCTGGGCGTCGCGCGCCTCGCCGGCGAGGACGGCGACGTACTCGAATCCCGACAGCGCGCCCACCGCGAGTTTCCCGAAGATGTTCAGGTTGAGCAGCGTGATCGCCGGGGCGGTGATGCTGAGGGGATGATACGCCCGTAGCGTGCCGCGCGCGACGTTGATGATCGGGAGCAGGAGCAGAAACGCGAACGCCGTCAGCAAGAGCGCCGCGCCGGTATTGTGGACCCATTTGCTCACGCGAAGCCCGAGGATCGATACCACGACCAGCGTCCCGAGTAGGATCCCGCTGACGGCGCCGATGAAGAGATGGCTCCCCGACAACCACTCGGCGCGCGGTCCGACCGCGTAGACGACCGCGTTGGCGATCGAGAGGCCCAGCGCGCCGAGCAGCACGATCGCGTAGATCCACAGATTCCACCCCACCAGGAATGCGACCCCGCCGTTCAACCCCAGCTTCGCCCACTGGTAGAGGCCGCCCTCGAGTGGAAAGCGTCGGCTCAGGTACACGACCACCGCGGCCTGGGGGAGGTAGAACAGCGCCATCGCGGCGAGCCAAAACGGGATCTGCGACGTCCCCAGCTTGGCCGCGGCGCCGACCCAGCTCAGCCCGACGACGTACAGGATCTGCGTGAGAACGAGGTCAGTGAGGCCGAGCTCCTTGCGGAGAGAGGCGCTCTCTTCCTCGACGCGAATCGATCCGTTGGACGGCGGCACCCGGAGAGTGTCGCGCCGCGCAGGCCGGTCCGCAACTCGGGGTGACAGGCCGTGAGGCCGCTTCGTCCCCCTCCGCCCTAGGACCTCGGCATGGGATATGCCTCCCTTCGATGCAGTTGAGTGAGGAAGTGAATCACCCCTGCAGGAGCGCGGCCATGCTGTATACAATCGCGATTGTGTTGTTCGTGCTATGGGTCCTCGGCTTTGGTGTGTTCCATGTCGCCGGAGGTCTGATCCATATTCTGCTCGTCGTGGCAGTGATCTCGATCATCTGGAGTCTGATCACCAGACGCCGCACCGTCTAACCCGGGCGTACGCAGGAGAACGCACTGCGTACGCGCTGGCGGATGGTGGCCGCGGGCAGACTTGGGGTCGGTTGGCTATGTGTCAACCGGCCCCTGACTCTTTTTACACCCAGATGGAGACGTCACACATGACTTGGCCATCGCATCACGGATACCGGCGACGGTTCGGCGCAGGGGCTCTCGCGATCGGTCTCGTGCTCAGCACGATGCTCACGACCGCATGCAAGAGCGGGAAGCAGAATGTGCAGGACGGACAATCGACCGAAGCGAAAGGGAAGATCGAGAAGGTTGTCGGCGACGTGACCGGAAACGACAACAAGAAGGCCGAGGGTCAGAACGACGAACAGAAGGGCAAGACACAGAAAGCCATCGGCAAAGCACAGGAAAACGTGAATTCGACTGTCGATAAGGTCACCAATCCGTAGCGCAGCGACGCGGCGACGCGTGGGTCGCGCGCCTGGTCCACGGCGTGGACAGGGGACCGAGAGTTGCGAATGGGTCGCGCGACACCGAGCCTGAGGAAGTGATCACAGACGTCATGAGAACACGACGCGATATATTGTGATCCACTTCCTTATGGGGGGCTCCAGATGGTCGCGGTGGTGAATTTGGCGGAGAAGCTCGGGCGATTTGATGAGTTGTGGAGCCCGAAGGTCGTCGCCGAGCTGAATGGCACGCACGTCAAAGTCGCCAAAGTGCACGGGGAGTTCGTCTGGCACGCGCACGCCGCGGAGGATGAGCTCTTCTTGGTGCTGCGGGGTCGGCTCCGAATCGAGTTCCGAGACGGCGCCGTGACGCTTGGCCCTGGCGAGCTGGTGGTGATCCCGAAAGGCGTGGAGCATCGCCCGGTCGCCGAGGAGGAGGTCCACCTGGTGCTGGTCGAGCCGGTGGGCATCCTGCATACCGGCGGCGTGGCTGATCCGCGTGCGGTGGCGGAGTACGAGCGGATCTGATGCGTGCGGCGCTCCCGGGACTGGCGCTGGCTGCGCGGCCGCTCAGACCCAGATGACCGGCACCCGATAGGGCTCGAAGTGGCGGTCGTTCGTGACCAGTGTGCACCCTTCGACGAGCGCTTGCGCGGCGCACCCGCGATCCCGAGTGGATCTTGCAAGCCGCGTGGCGCGCCACACCGTTGCTGGCGGCCGAGCGTGCCGCGGGCGCCACATTCCCCTGTCGGGGTGCCTACGTTTATCATCGACCGATGCTCTCGCATCTGTAGACCGAACGATATGGGACAAGAGTCAAGCGACGGACGGCTGGCTGGATGGAAGGAGATCGCCGCGTACTTCGCACGCGACGACCGCACCGTCATGCGCTGGGAAAAGGACCGTGGATTGCCGGTGCACCGGGTCCCCGGTTCGGGTAAGGCCTCGGTCTACGCGTATACGGCGGAGCTCGAGCGCTGGCTCGCCAACACCGGCCAGGACCTCGACGACCCGGTCGCGGAACCGGTGCGGGTGCCGGCGGCCGTCGCCGACGGTCGGATCGACGGGAGTCTCAGCGTCGCGGGACCGCCCCCGACCCTCTCCGCCCGTTCGGTCTCGCGGGGCACGATATCCATTGCGGTCGCGGTGGCCGCCGTCGTCGTGGTGGTCGCCATCGGCAGCGTCCTGTATGGTCGGCACACGGCGTCGCCCTCCACGGCGCTCCGGATCCACGACCGGGCGGCGAGCCCGGCAGCCGAAGAGCTCTATCTCCGCGGTCTCTACTATTGGAACAAACGCACGCCGGACGATCTGCAGCGGGCCGCCGATCTCTTCGTGCAGTCCATCGTGCAGGATCCGAAGTTCGCGCCGGCGTATTCCGGCCTCGCCGATAGCTACAACCTGCTGCGCGAATTCACGGTGATGCCGCCCGAATCCGCCTATCCACGGGCCAAGATCGCCGCGGAGCGCGCCATCGCGCTGGACGATCAACTGGCCCCGGCCCATCGGTCCTTGGCGTTCGTCGACTTCTATTGGTCATGGGACGTCGCAGGAGCGCAGCGCGAATTCGATCGCGCCCTCGCGCTCGATCCGGGATCCGCGACCACGCACCACTGGTATGCCAACTACCTCATGGCGCTTGGACGGATGCCGGAGGCAATCGGCCAGATCGACAAGGCGCAGGAGCTGGAGCCCACGTCCAGGTCGATCCTCGCGGACAAGGGGCTCATCCTCTGGCTCGCGGGCGCGCCGTCGGACGGCGTGAAACTCCTGAAGGAGATCGAGGCCTCAGATCCTGATTTCCTCTCGCCGCACACCTACCTCAGCCTGTATTACTTAGGGCACGCCGAGGACCGAAACGCGATCGCCGAGATGCGGCAATCGGCGCTGCTGGCGCACAACGAGCCGTTGGGCGAGCTGGCCGACGAGGCCGAGAAGGGTCTTAAGCGCGGGGGCCACACGGGCGCACTTCAGGCCATGCTGGCGTTGCAGAATCATCGATTTCTCACTGGCACCCAATCGGCGTTCGAGCTCGCGGAGACCGAGGCGCTGCTGGGCGATGACTCGAGTGCGGTCAAGCACCTGCGAATGGCGTACGAATCGCACGATCAGCTGATGATTTCCATTCGTGTCAACGAGATGCTGCAGCCGCTCCATCGGAGGCCGGAGTTCCGCCAGCTCGTTGCGGACATGGGTCTACCGCCGCTGAACTGACGCGGGGCCCGCGCAGGATCGTTCCTGGTCCGGACCGCTCATCCCGGATTCGACCCCGGGCGCCACAATGTCGTGTGTCACGTTACCCCTGAACCGACGCATGCGCTGTGCGCGCGGCGTCCTCCATCAACTGCATCGCCACCCGGTACGGCCCCGGACCGTAGCTGATGCGGGCGACGCCGAGCGCCGCGAGGCGTTTGGCGGACGGCGCGTGGGGGCGCATGAGGATATTGATGGGCAACGGGCACAGTGCGCAGAGGATCTCGATCAGCGCCTCGTCGATGAGCCCGGCCGCGAAGAATCCACTGGCTCCGGCCGCCGAGTACGCGTTCGCCCGCTCCAACGCGGCGTCCAAGAGTACACGGTCGTGGCGCGCGGGGTTCGCTTTGAGGAAGAGATCCGTCCGGGCGTTGATATAGGCCGGGAGCCCGAGTCGATCGGCTGCCACCCGCGCCGCTCGGAGGCGCGTGCTCTGATCGGCGACCGAGTACAGCGTGTCTGTGCCGATGATCTGATCCTCCAGATTGAACCCGATCGCGCCCGCCTGCAGTGCCTTCCGGACACTTTCCGCCACCACATCCGGCGCGCCTCCATACCCGGCCTCGAGATCGATCGTGACCGGAAGCTCGACGGCGGCGACGATTTCGCGAAGGTTTGCGAGCGCCAACTCCAATGGCATCCGCTCACCATCTGTGAAGCCGTGCGCCGCCGCGACGGACCAACTGCCCGTCGCGATCGCCCTCGCGCCGCCACGGGCCGCCGCTTGCGCGGTACCGGCGTCCCAGATGTTGTAGAGCACCACTGGGCTCCCTCCGGCATGGAGCCGGTGAAACGCCATCGCGTGGTCGAGTTGGGTCGGCATGTCAGGGCGTCCGGCGCGGCGGATCGTCGATCACCAAGGCAATGGCGAAGCCGTCGTATCCCTTGACGCCGACGGTCTGGAGAACGGTGGCGATCACCCGCGGCTCGTTGGCCATCATGTCGTTGAGCCGACGGACGGCGAGGACGTTCTCGTCCTCGCTGGCGGGGTCGGCGACCGCGCCGTCTCGCACGACGTTATCCGCAACGATCATCGTCCCGCGTCGTGCCAACTGGAGCGCCGACGCGAAATATTCGGGATAGCCGGTCTTGTCCGCGTCGATGAAGATGAAGTCGAATGGCTCCCGACCCTCGGCAATGAGCGTGCGCAGTGATTCCTGGGCCGGCCCGACCCGGACCTCGGCGCGGTCACTCAGTCCCGCCTGCGCGAGATTCGCGCGCGCGACCGCGGCGTGCACTGGATTGACCTCGAGCGTGATGACCCGGCCCCCAGGTGGGAGCGCACGGGCGAGCCAGATCGTGCTGTATCCACCGAGCGTCCCGATCTCGAGAATCGCTCGCGCCTGCTGGGACGCGACCAGAATCGCCAACAGGCGCCCCTGCAGGGGCGACACCTGAATGGCCGGCAGACCCGCTGCGTCACTGGCGGCGACGGCCGCATCGAGCACGGGGTCATCGTGGAGTAGCACGTGGCTGAGATACTGATCGACCGCCGTCCACCGCTCGAGGCTCGGGTCCTGACTCATGGATTGTCCCTCAGCGAATTGCCCGGTCTGTGCCGGACGACGCGGTGGCGCCGTTGGCGCTGCATGTCAGCTCGCCGCGGTCTCTCTGAGATTGCGGGTTGCGTGCGGCGCGTTCGGGGCGCGGATCCACCCACAGCGCGGCGACGTCGCGGGCGGCGATGTGCCGTCCTTGCTCTCGCCCGGCCCGCGCCGCGCCTCGTCGAACCGACAGATCCAATATATTGCCGCCGACCGCGGCAGAGTGAGTCATACTCCCCTCGCCTCAGGCAAGGAGCCGGCCACCGTGACCACCCGACGTTCCGTGCCGATACACATCGCGCTGCTGCGCGGCGTCAATGTCGCTGGTCGGCGCATGATCGCGATGTCCGAGCTGCGCGACTTCCTCGCCGCGCTCGGATACGACCGGCCGCGGTCGCTGCTCCAGAGCGGCAACCTCGTGTTCGGCGCCGCGGCGCGACCCCGCGTCGAGCTCGAACAGCGCTTGGAACGGGAAGCCGGGAAACGGCTGGACCTCCGAACGGAGTTTTTCGTGCGCACGGACCGGGAGTGGCAGTCGATCATCGCGCGCAATCCATTCCCCGACGAGGCCGCCCGCGACCCCGGCCACCTCGTCGTCCTGTTCCTCAAGGACGCTCTCACGAAGCCGGCCGTCGAGACGCTGCGCGCCGCGATCACAGGCCGCGAGATCGTGCACGCCGACGGCCGGCATCTCTACGCCGTGTATCCGGACGGGATCGGGCGATCACGCCTGACGAACGCCCTCATCGATTCCAGGCTCGGCACCCGCAGCACGGGCCGAAACTGGAACACGGTCCTCAAGCTCGCCGCGCTCGCGGAAAGTTGACGCGGGGTGCATCGCGCCTCCTGCCAGCACCATCCCGCGCGGTGTGTGGTGTGTCCAGACGGATGCAATGCCGGCGGCCAGTGGTGGCGCGGCGTATTGACGGTACCCGCCCGACGCGTACTGAAGAGTGAGCGGGGCATTCCCCATAGCTCGGTGGGTCTGGTCGGTGGTATCCATTCGGTGACTTCCAACGGGCGTCCCCAGTGGGGTCACCGACCGGAATCATTGCCTCGTACCGCGCGCGGCATTGCGTATAGTTCGGTGACCCCATCCGAACGCGGATGCGGCGTCGAGTCAGCCTGCTTGCTGCCACTACGACAATCGCCGTCCCCGCCCGGGTTGCCTGGGAGCCCGACGACCGGATCGGCCGCCACAGTACACACAGACTGGAGACAGGAATGCAGTTGAGCGATGCGAAGGTGCTGGTCACCGGCGGCGGGTCCGGCATCGGATTGGCCACCGCCAAAGCGCTCGGCGCGCTCGGCGCGCGGGTCGCGATCTCCGGCCGTCGGGCCGACGTCCTCCGACGCGCCGCGCTGCAGGCCGGCGCCACCCCCGTGACCGCCGATGTCACCGACGAAGCCAGCGTCACGCGCCTCGTCGAGACCGTGGTCCGGGAACTGGGCGGCTACAATGTCCTGATCAACAATGCGGGGATCGGCGCATCCGCCCCGCTCCTCGCCGTCACCGCGGCCGACATGCGTCGTGTCTGGGAGACCAACGTGCTGGGCGCGACCCTCGTGGCCCGGGAGACCGCGCGGTACTTCGTCCCGCACCGCGGCGGCACGATCATCAACGTCGCCTCGACGTCTGGACAACGGGCGGGTGCCAACAGCTCGGCCTACGCCTCCACGAAGTACGCGCTCAGCGGCCTCACCGAAGTGTGGCGCACGGAGCTGCGGAAGAGCGACATCCGCGTCATGCAGATCAATCCCAGCGAGGTGATGACGCCATTCTTCGAAGCGAATGGGTTGGGCTCGCGTCCTGACAATCCGCGCAAGCTCCACGCGGAGGACATTGCCCAGGTCATCGTGGGGATGCTGCAGCTCGACGACCGCGCGTTCATCACCAGCGCGACCGTCTGGGCGACCAATCCGGATACCTGACCCACCAGGGTGGGCCGGATCAGCTGGGGCGACGGCGCCCCGCGCGTGCGGCCGGGGGCACTTCCAATTCCATGATGTCGAGATCCGACGGCGTGACGACGACCGGACCATGTCCCGCCACGTCCACCGTCACGGAGTCCTGCACCGGCTCGTCCCGCGACCGCTTGACGCGCAGGACCTCGGTGATCATCCCGGTCTTGCCCACCACTCTGGCCACTCCCGCGCGCAGGATCTTGGCCTCACGCCCCGGGACGCAGTCGTCGATATATGCCACGGTGACGCTCCTCGGATCGCGAGTCGTGAATGTGGAGCGCATGACGCCCGCTCGGCATGCCGCTACTGAGGCCCCTGCTGCTACGGCTACTTGAGATAGCTCTTGACGATGTCCACCAATTGCTCGGCGGCCAAGCTCTCATTCGAATTGGGGTCCGCACCCGGCGCCATCACGTGGTAGCGGATGTGGTCCTCGAGGATCTCGGCCATCAGCGCGTTGATCGCTCCTCGACACGCGGCCAATGTGTGAAGCGCCATCTCGCAGTCCCCGTCGGCGTCGATCAACTCCTCGACCGCCGACACCTGGCCCCGGATCCGCTTGACCCGGTTCAACAGCTTCGTCTTCTCCCGCACGCTGTGCTTGAGCAAACGGGGTGACGGAGCGGGGCTCGGGGTCGCGGTGGCGGCGCGCGCCCCGTTGCGGGTCTCGGCGTGACGCATGGTGCTCCTTCCACCGCCATCGGCTCGGCACACCGGCTGCCGGCGCGACCTGCGGGGAGTGAATGATGGATACGAAATACTATAGGGGCCCAGGGTAGCGGCGCTACCCCCGGAGTCGTCACCGAGCCCGATCGCGCGCCGAGCGGCTGCTCCCCGCCCGCGGCCCCCCGCACTCCTGCGGAGACCTCCACGTGACCATTTCCCTCGGCGGCGGGTCGATGTCACGCTTCGAGGGTCGGACCCTGACGGTCCGGCGGCCCGCGTGACATCGGTGACCGCGCCGATACTCAGGGCGGGTTGACATGGAATACCCGGGTAGGATATAATGCCACCCGGAAAACTGTGGATGGGATAGGGCGCCTGGGTATCCGAGGGGCGCTGCCAGTGGGTTACGACTTCGGACGCGGAGCACCCCCATGTGGATGAGCGCCGATCGACAGCAGGTCTGCCCGCGACGGCCCGGAGGGGACCAGGCCCCCAGCCGCCGCGCGCGCGATGGGCGGCCGGAGATGTGGCGGCGCGTCGTCCTCGGGATGCTCGTCGGCGCCCTGCCACTGGGCGTGCCCGGCTGTCGGAAGGCCGCTCCACCCGCCGATGCGCCCGCCAGTATCATCGGCAGCAACGGGCAGATCACGATTCCTGATGGATCCCCGCTCCGGTCCGCCCTCTCGTTCGATACCGCGCGGACGGTCACGCTCAGCGACGTCGTGACCGCGACCGCGGCGGTCGAATCCGATCCCGCACGGACGGTCAGGCTCTTCCCGCCCATGTCCGGGCGCGTGGTGGCGCTCAACGTGCGGCTCGGCGATCCGGTGCACCCGGGCGAGCCGCTGGTCACGCTCGACGCGCCGGATTTTACATCGGCCCAGGCGGACTACGCGCACGCCCTCACCGCGTACCGCCAGGCCAAGAGCAACCTCACCCGCGAGCATGACCTCGCGCAGTACGGGATCGCCGCCCAGCGCGATGTCGAACAGGCCGAGACCGACTTCAGCCAGGCGGATGGCGACCGGCAGCGCGCGGCGGCCCACCTCACCGTGCTGGGGATCGACACCGGGGCGGCCCTACGCGACCAGGCGCTCGTGATCCGCTCGCCGATCAGCGGCCGCATCATCGACCTGTCGGTGGGCGTCGGCGAATACCACAACGATCCGACCGTCCCGGTGATGACCGTCGCCGACCTCGGCACCGTCTGGCTGACCGCCAACGTCTCGGAGAAGGACCTCCACGGCATTCGCACCGGCGACCGGGCCGTCGCGGTGGTGAGCGCCTACCCGAACGACACGATCCGCGGCGTCGTCGCGATCGTCGGGGATGTCGTCGATACCGCCACCCGCATGACCAAGGTGCGCGTGAGTGTCGCCAACCGGAACGGCCACCTCAAGCCGGGGATGTACGCGACGATCACCTTTTCCGCGCGGCCCGTGGCCCGGGTGGTCGTGCCCGCGACGTCGCTCCTGCAAGTGAGTGATTCCGACTACGTCTTCGTCGAGGTCACGCCCTGGACGCTCGAGCGGCGCGCCGTCGTAGTGGGCTGGGTGGTTGGCGACCGGGCGGTCGTGCGTGACGGGGTGACCAGCGGCCAGCGGATCGTGGCCCGCCAGGTGGTGCTGCTCCAATGATCGACGAGATCGTTGGCTGGTGTCTCGAACGGCGCTGGCTCGTGGTCGTCATGGCGGGAATGCTCGCCGTGGCCGGCGTCTACTCGTGGTACCAGCTCTCGCTCGAAGCGTATCCGGACATCGCCGACACGACCGCCCAGGTCGTGACCCAGTACCCGGGCCACGCGGCCGAAGAGATGGAGCAGCAGATCACGATGCCCCTCGAGCGCGAGCTGGCGGGGACGCCGGGGCTCCAGGTCATGCGGTCGCGGACGACGTTCGCGCTGTCGCTCATCACGCTCGTCTTCCGCGACGGCACGGACGATTATTGGGCGCGCCAGCGGATCACCGAACGCATCCAGAATGTCACGCTGCCCCCGGGTGCATCGCCGGGGCTGGACCCCATCTCATCGCCTATTGGCGAGATCTACCGCTACACGGTGGAGTCGCCGAACCGCGGCCCCCGAGAGCTCAAGGATCTCCAGGACTGGGTGGTGTTTCCGCAGCTCAAGCAGGTCCCCGGGGTCGCCGACGTCACGCTCTTCGGTGGCGAGACGGTCCAATTCCAGCTCGTCGTGGATCCGGCCAAGCTCACGCAATACGGGCTCGGGCTCAAGGACGTGGAGACCGCGATCACGGCCAACAACGCCAACGCTGGTGGCAGCGTGCTCGTGACCGGCGAGCAGGGGATCGTGGTGCGGGGGATCGGACAGATCACCTCGCTCGACGACTTGGGGAACATCGTCGTGACGGCCAAGAGCGGCGTGCCGATCTTCATCAAGGATCTTGGCGTAGTGCACTTGGGCACGCTGCAACGCGAAGGGATGGTCGGGAAGGACGACCAGGCGGACGTGGTCACCGGCATCGTGCTGCTGCTGCGGGGCGTCAACCCGTCGGGTGTGCTGGCGGGCATCCACGCCACGGCGGACAAGCTCAACCGCGGGATGCTGCCACCGGACGTCAGGGTGGTGCCATATATCGATCGCACGAATCTGATCCACGCGACGATCCACACGATCTCACGGACGCTTTTCGAAGGGCTGATCCTCGTCACCGTCGTCGTGCTGCTGTTCGTGGGGAGCGCCCGGGGGGCCCTGCTCATCGCCCTCACGATCCCGCTCTCGCTGTTGTTTGCGTTCGTCTGCATGCACATCACGAATATCCCGGCCAATCTGCTCTCGCTGGGCGCCATCGATTTCGGGATCATCGTCGATGGCTCGATCGTGCTCGTGGAGACGATCCTTCGGCGCCGCGAAGCACATCCCGATGCCGAGCTGTCGGAGAGCGATGCGCGGAACGCCGCGCTCCAGGTGGCGAGGCCGATCTTCTTCGCGACGCTCATCATCATCGTCGGCTATCTCCCGCTGTTCGCGTTCCAACGCGTCGAACGGAAGCTGTTCACGCCGATGGCGTTCACGATCGGCTACGCCCTGGTCGGCGCGCTCGCCACCGCGCTCCTGCTGATGCCGGGCCTCGCGTACACGATCTACCGGAAGCCGGGTCGGGTGTACCGCAACGTGCCGCTCGAATGGGTCACGGAGCGCTACCACCGGCTCCTTGGGCACGTGGTCCATCGCCCCCGTCTGGCGATCATCCCGGGCGCGATCGCGGCCGTCCTGGCCATCGTGCTCGGCGCGACGCTCGGTCGGGATTTCCTCCCCTATCTCGATGAGGGGTCGATCTGGCTGCAGGTCGAGATGCCGCCCGGTATTTCGATCCAGAAGGGCAGCGACATGGCCGCCAAGCTGCGCGCGGTCGTCCGGACCTTTCCCGAGGTCTCGTACGTGGTGACGCAGTTGGGTCGCAACGAGGATGGCACCGACCCCTGGACGCCGTCACACATCGAGGCGTCGGTCGGGCTCAAGCCATACAACGAGTGGGGCGGTGACAAGCAGGCGTTGATCCGCCGGATGGATGCACGGTTCCAGCAGATGCCGGGGTATCAGATCGGGTTCTCGCAGCCGATGATCGATGGCGTCCAGGACATGATCGCCGGGGCCCACAGCGAGCTTGTGATTCGGGTGTTCGGTGATGACTTCAAGGCGACGCGCCGGCTCGCGGAACAGGTCGTAGAGGTGCTCCGCGGGATTCCCGGCGCGGCGGACCCGGCCATCGACCAAGAGCCGCCCCTCCCCCAGCTCCAGGTCGTCGTGGACCGCGCGGCGGCGGCCCGATACGGCATCAACGTGGCCGACGTCGCCGACTTGATCCAAACCGCGGTCGGCGGCCAGGCGCTGTCGCAGGTATTTCTGGGCGAGCGGCGCTACGATCTGACGGTGCGGTTCGCCGACTACGCGCGGAATAGCGCTGCCGCGATCGGCGATCTCCAACTGGTGACCGCGGCTGGTGCCCGGATCCCGCTGTCACAGGTCGCGTCGATTCGTCAGGACGCGGGCGAGAGCACCATCACCCACGAAATGGGGCGCCGCCACCTGACGGTCAAGCTCGACCTCCGCGGCCGCGACTTGGCGACGTTCATCGCCGACGCGAAGCGCCAGATCGAGACCCGCGTGCCATACGATCACCAACGATATGACGTCGAGTGGGGCGGGGCGTTCGAGAACCAGCAGCGCGCCGAGGCCCGGCTCATGGTAATCGTGCCCGCCGCGCTCGCGCTGATTTTCGTCCTGCTCTACGGTCAGTTCGGCGACGTGCCACATGCGGCGCTCATTCTCCTCAACGTGCCACTCGCGCTCCTTGGCGGCGTGCTCGCGCTGCACTTGCGTGGGATGACGCTCAACGTATCGAGCGCCGTCGGATTCATCGCGCTCTTCGGGGTCGCGGTCCAAAACGGGGTGATCATGGTCGCCAATCTGAATCGGTGGCGCACGATAGCGGGCACGTCGATCACCGACGCCGTGATGCACGGCGCGGGCGAACGGCTCCGGCCGGTGCTCATGACCGCGAGCGTGGCCACCCTCGGGCTGATGCCGGCCGCGCTCGCCCGCGGCGTGGGGAGCGACGTCCAACGGCCGCTCGCCACGGTCATCGTCGGCGGGTTGATCACCGCGACGGCGCTCACGCTCGTCGTGCTTCCGGCCCTCTACGTGGTCCTCGAAGAGCGTCGTGCCAGGCGGGGCGCATCGGCATGACGCACCGCCGCGGGAGCGCTGGCCCTGGCCGGGCGAGCGGGCGGATACGGCGAGTCGGCCTCGGATCGATCGCCATGGCGGCCCTGACCGCGATCCTCGGCCGCGCGACGCTCGCGCAGCAGCCGACGGGTCCTGCCCCGACGTCGAGCGAGCCCGCGACGACCATCGCCGCGGTGGCGGCGGTCGAGCACGAGCCCGTGATCCGGCTGTCGCTCGCCGACTTCGTCGCCCTCGTGGGCCGGCAGAACCTGGACTACGCGGCCCAAGCGTACAATGTCCCGATCGCCGACGCGCAGGTGTCGGTGGCCCACCTCTATCCCAATCCGTCGATCGCCTGGGGCGCGGGTCTGGACGTGTCGGGCCAACACCAGGCGACATCGTATGACGTCGCGCTCACGCAGACGATCCTCTTCGGTGGCAAACGCGGTGCCCGGACCGACGTGGCGCGCGGGCAGTTGGCTGCCGCCAAGGCCCAGTTGGACGATTTTCTCCGCACCCTTCGGGGGACGGCGGCCACCGCGTACGCTGACGCCGTACACGCCGAGCAGCTGTTCGCGCGCAAGCGGCAAACCGCGGACGAGTTGGACCGGCTGGTCACGCTCAATGAGCGGCGCGTCAAGGCTGGCGATATCGGGGAGATCGACCTCGTCCAATCGAGAGTCGATGCGGCGCAGTTTCGCGGCGCCCTCGTCGCGGCGGCCAACGATCTGCACGCGGCTCGCCTCGCCATGACGGGTCTCCTGACGCCACAGCGGGTGGACACGCTCGCCGCGCCGACGGCGCCGGTCGAGCTCGTCGCGATCCCGATGTCGGCCGCAGACGCGCCGATCACGCCCGAGCTACTCGCGCCGGCGCCACCGGCGGCGGCGAACGCCGTGGGACCCGTCGCGCTCCGAGGGCCACTGGATGTGGACAGCCTGACGCGGGCCGCGGTCGCGTCCCGACCCGATGTCATTGCCGCGCACCGGCTGTCCGATGCGGCCACTGCGGCGATCCGCGTCGCGCACGGAGACCGCTGGTCGGACATCGATCTGACGGTCGGCACGTCGTACTTCACGCGTGGGACGAGCCCCATCGACCCGACGCCAACGTTCTCGTCGCTCAACCTCGGCCTCTCGGTGCCCATCCCGCTGTCGAACTTCACGCACGGGGAACTCGCGGGCGCGCAGTACACGGCGCGACAGGCCGCGAAAACGGTCCAATCCGTGGAATGGAAGGCCAGCATCGACGTCCGCACGGCGTGGGCCGCCTATCAATCGGCGCTCGCCCAGGTCGCGCAGTACTCCGGCGGGATCCTGGTAGACGCCGAACGCGTGCGCCGCGCAAAGCTGTACAGCTATCAGCACGGGTCGGCGTCGCTCCTCGATGTCCTCACCGCGGAGCAAACGGCCAACGACGTCTACGTCGCGTCATACGACGCCCAGCAGCAGTATTCCCACGCGCTCATCGCGCTCGGCCAAGCCACCGGCAGTTGGTCGTTCGTGTATGCAGTCGCCGACGCACCGACGAAATGACTCGCCGCCCGGCGTTCGCCTCAGGACACGCCCGAGTCGCGATCTAGAACGGCGGCGCGTGCGCCGTCGCGTAGTGCTTTTCGGCTTCCTCCGCGTGCTGCGCTGCGAACGTGTGATGGGCGTGCGCGACGTAGGCGTGGTACCCCGCCTTCTCGTGGTTCCCCGCGTCATGGTGCTTTGCCGCTTCCCGGTGGTGTCGAGCCGCCTGGTCGTAGTGCTCGGCGGCCTCGCGATGGTGATGCGAGCCGGAGTGCTGTGCCATCAGAACCTCCCGTTGCAGAGTGGTGCGGCGCGCGACAACTCGAGCAGCCCACGCGGATCGTCGCGACGGCGTGAGCCCGGTCACTCTCTCGGCCGAACGCTAGCCAATAGTCGGGCCAAATGGTGCCCCCGTCCAGACGCGCGTGAGCCTCTTTTGCCCGTCCGTCATGGTGGCCCACCCATGGAGGCCGCTCGCTAGTTGAGTGGCGCCCGAAGGATCGCGGGTGGCGCCGCGGCGCCAGGTTTGATGGCGCCGTCGTCGCCGAATCGATCCCATCCGCTGTTGGCAAGGAAGTAGAACGCGTCGCCGACGACGATTCCGCGCGTCGGATCGCCGAGGCCGGGGCTGGCGCGCTCGATCACGGTCCAGCCGGTGACGCGAGCGAATCGCGAATCCAGCACGAACCGGACGACGCGTTCGGGCGACGTGCCATTCTGCACGGCGTAGAGGGTGTGGCCCTGGAGGAACATCCCGTCGATGCCACTCACCGCGGTCGTGTCTGGATGCTCCACCCAGGTGACGGCGCCGTCCTGGCGGTTGATGATGGCTAGACCCAGGGCGTAGTCGGCGACCAGCACGCGTCCATCGGGCAGCACAGCCGGCGTCTGCGGCGATCGAAATGTCCCTCGGGCAACGAGAGTCTCGAGCGTGTCGCGGTCCGCGCGCACCGTATACACGTCGCCGCTCACGCCATCGGACACGATGACGGTTCCGTTCGGATCGATCGTCATGTCGCCGAGGTTGTGCTGCCGCCCGTCGTGTGGGGTGTCGAACCGACGCAGCAGACGCCCGGACGACAACTCGTAGCGCAGCACCGCGGATCGGCCGGAGTCGGCGGCTTTGTAGCCGTCGGCTTGCGGCATGGCGGACGTCGTCGCCCACAGCACGCCACGGGGCGCATCGATCGCGAGGGCCATGATGCCATACACCCCGTCCCGTCCCGCGGAGACGAAATCTCGGATCGGCCCGCTCTCCGGCACCGCGACGATCGCGCCTCGGTGGATGCTGCTCACGTAGAACGTGTGCCTGGTCGGATCGTACGCGAGATCCTCCGCCAGCATGTTTGTATCGGCCAAGACATGTGCGACCGTCGCGGTGGAGACGGCCGTGCGATTGGTCGCCATGAGTGCCTGTACTGCGTCGAAGTCCGCGTGGCCCCGGAGTGCCGCGAACGCGCTGTCCTGCTCGATCGGATACGCCAGCCCCATCGCCGCGATCATGCGCAGTCGGCTGACCGCCGCATCGGCGTGCCCGAGTCTTGCCTCGCTGCGCGCGACGAGGTACACGACGTCGGGATGCCCCTTGATGAGCGTCAGCGCGCGAAGGTAGTCGTCGCGGGCGCCCGTTTCGTCGTGTGCGGCTTCGGCCTGACGACCAGCGTTGATCGCCGCCCGGTAGCTGAACTCTCCCGGCGCCCCCTGGGCGCGCGCGGCGGTGACTGGTCCGGTGGCGGCGGCCGCGGCCATGACGCTGCCACCGACCAGTGTCCGGATCCAGTAGGCGCGAATCCGCATTCGCGGGTGCGCGGCGACGTCCGTCGCGACGCGCATCGCGACATGCGTCCCATCGAGTCCGACATCCCGTGTTTGTATGCTCATGGTGCCTTGGACACGGACACCACGCCGAAGGTTGACGCGGCTACGTGCGAATCTACGGATCGATCGCGATTCGCTCGATGAGCGCCGGCAATTCCTCCAGCCCGGACACGTGCCAATCGACCAGTCGTGCGCGTGTCACGCCTGGGCGCAGGACCTGGACGGTCGGCATCCCGAGAGATTGCCCGGCCGCGATCTCGCCGCGCTCGCTGTCACCGACCACCACGATCTCGCGTGCCGTCAGTTTCCAGATGTCCATCAGGTGCCGGAACACGGCGGTCTTTCCGTGCGCTCCGCCGGCGACATCCAGCGCATCGATGTAGATGCCATCGAACAGGTCTGCGATTCCGAGCGCCGCCACCTTGCTCTCTTGGAACCGCCGGTAGCCCGTCGTCACCAGGAATCGTTGCTGCGTGAGTCGCGGTAGCACGCGTCGAACGTCGGCAAACGGCTCGAGCGAGCCGGTGACCTCCAGCGCGAGCTGTGCCTCGTGCCAGGCCGCGATGACGGCGGGCGGCAGCGCGTGCAATGCCGTGACCACGGGGAAGGGGTGGCGCCACGCATCGGCGAGCGCGAGCTCCAGTCGCTCGCTCGGGATCGCGTCGGGACCGGCGTTCGCGCGGCGGACGGCCGCGATCACGGGCGCGATGGCGTCTACCGGCACCGACGAGACCGGGTACAACGTATCGTCGAGGTCGAACACCACCGCCCGCGGCTTCACCATGCGCTCACCCAGGGAGGACGCATCGGAACATGGTCCGCCGCCCGACGGGGTACAAGCCGGCTGCACCCGAACCGCCGCCGCCCCTCAATCGTCTTGATCGCGTGATGCTCACGGTCGTTGCCTGCGTGATTGCCATCGCGGCCTTTCGGACGCCGTGGCGTGCGCTGACCCCTATCGAGCGGGTGTGGGCGGGGCTCGCCCTGTGCGACGCGGTGGTGACGTTCGCGATCCCGACGGTCGCCGCGACATCGCCGTGGCGGCGGGTGGAGGAACGCGCGCTCTGGACCTGTGCGTTCGTGTGTATCGCTCTCATCGTCGCCGGAGTGCCGCTGGTCCACGCGCGGGTGACCGCCCGACAATCCGTGTGGCCGCTGATGCCGCCCTTCGGCGTTCTCGCCGTCCCGGCGTTCGGCATCGTGCTGGTGTCGTTGCTCTGGGGGCTCGCCGGCAGCTGACCACGCGGGCACGGCTGGGCGTGCGGCCCCGCACCCTCGACCGCGAGCGCCGGGGATCGCGCTAGCGGCGGTCCACGTCGGCGTACGCGATTCGGTCCGTGCCAGCCGCATCGCCGGCGCGCCGAGCGCCCGCATCGTCGCCAGGCGCGCGGGTTCCATGCGTGGGTGCGGCCACAAGGGCCAGTGTAAATACCGACCCGACGCTCTCCTGACTCTCGACCGTGAGGTCGCCGTTCATGGCCCGCGCCAGATCTCGGCTGATCGTGAGCCCCAGGCCGGCCCCTTCGTCGGTGCCTGACAGCCTGCGTCCCACCTGCACGAACGGCTCGAACACATGCATCATCTGGTCCGCCGGGATGCCGCGCCCCGTATCGCGCACGACGATCCACACGCGGCCGTCCGTGCTGTTGGCGGATCCTTCGCACACCAGCGTCACGTGGCCGCCGGTGGCCGTGAACTTCACGGCGTTCGACAGCAGGTTGAGGAGGATCTGCAGAATGCGATCGCGATCGCCCACCACGGCGTACGTCGGCTCGCAGTGCACGCGCTCGAACGCGATACCCTTGGTCTGGGCCTGTGGCTCGAGCATCGCCGCGGCCTCGATCAGCAGGGGATCGACGAGCACCGGTTCGGCCGCCATCTGCACCTGGCCCGCTTCCAGCCGTGCGACGTTCAGGATGTCGTTGATGAGCGCCAGCAGATGCGCGCCCGCGCGGCGGATCCGTCGGATGTCCTCGAGCTGCGCGGGCAACAGTGGTCCTCGGATGCCCGCGTCGAGCAGGTCCGCGTACCCACTGATCGCGTTGAGCGGTGTCCGCAGCTCGTGCGACATGCTCGTCAGGAAGTCGGATTTCGCGGTGTTCGCTGCCTCCAACTCCATCGCTTGCCGCTGGAGCTGATCGGCTTGGATCTCCATCTCCGCCGCCTGCTCCTGCAACTGTTCGTTCTGCGCTTCGAGCTCCGTGGCTTGTCTTCGGAGCCGCGCGTTCTGCGCGGTGGCCAGCGCGGCCGCCCGGAGCAGGTACGTATTGGCGAGCACCCCGAGGAGCAGGGCGATGCCCGACCCGAGGACGAGCACCGTGACCGTAATCGAGCGGCGACGCGTCAACGCGGGCGTCCGGCGCGACAGGAGCGAGTCCTCCTCCGCCGTCATCGCGGCGCCTACGTCCCGGGCGGTATCCATGAGTGCGCGCCCCGGCACCGGCGACAGCGCCGCGGCGGCTGCGACGCCCCGTGTCTGCCGGATCCTAATCGTGGAGTCGATGTCCGCGATGCGAGCCACGGTCAGCCGATCCAAGACGTCGAGCCGCGGCTGTTGCCGCTGATTGTCTTGGGTCAGAACCCGCAACGCCGCGAGGTCGCGGTCGGCTGAATCGACCGCCGCCCGGTACTGCGCGAGATCGACCGTATCGCCGCTGAGCAGAAACTTGTTCACGGAGGTGCGTGACGTGGTGAGCTGCGCGAGCAGATCCGCGGCCTCGAGCTTGATCCGGTCCGTGTGGCGGATCCAATTCTCGCGGTCGGTGACGTCGCGGATATTCCACAGGGTGGCGGCGCTCACGAGCGCCACCACGATGGCTGGTCCGATGACCACGCCCAAGCGTCTGAGGCTTCGAGGGGCCGCAGTCACCGGCCCGGACAGGCCACCGTCAGGATGAGACAGAGCGATCGCTCCTCATTCGCGCACCGGGATGGGCTCCCGCGCTCCCCGCAGGCCGAGGGGACTCGTGGTCCGCGTCGTGCGGCCGATCGAATCTACTACGGCCAGCGCACCCGCCACGTTGGCCATGCCCGCCTCGCGAATCTACCGACGGACTGGTGGTGCGCCCCCGAGGCGTACGGCGTACCCTACCCACCTGACGCCCGCCGCATCGCTCGGCGGCTCCAGGTCCCGCTCCGATCACGGCGTCGCGCGCGTCCGGCCGCTGCTGTGTCGTCTCGCCCGTCTCCGCTCGCCCGTCCGACTCCGGTGCTTACCGCGAGACCAATCTCGCGTGCTGCGTGCGGAGGGCGCGGATCCGATCCTCCCCGCCGTTCGATTGGGCGAGGATGATCCGGACGCCAGGGAGCGTTTGGCTCGTCAGCACGAATGCGCTGTGTGGGAACCCCGAGGTCGGGGTGAAGTACAACGAGAACGCCCCGGTCATGTTCCACGCGGTGCACGTCGAGCCGCTCAAGAGATCGGCTGCCGCGGCATTCGACAACGGGAGCGAAAACGTGTGGCACTTGCCGTTGGCCTTCACCAACCCGGCCGACAGGATGGTTACCGAGTCGAGTGCGGCATTGGCGATCGTGTCGTTCAGGTCCGCGACATCGCCCAGCGTGTCTGGCACGAGCACCTGCGCGTAGACCAGTTGATTGACGTCGGCGCCCGTCCACGCGAACTCTACGAAGATGGAATCACTCGGCACTGGGCTCGGACCCGCCGTCTGGCCGACCAGCTCCACCATGCCAGCAAGGAAAGTCTGCGAGGCCCCATCGACAGTCAGCGAGACCGACGCGGGCACCCCGTTCTCGGCCAGGAAGGCGATCGGATACGTCAGGAGTCGGTACCGGTCGAACTGCCCGGCCGCGGCCGCCGCGACCGCGAGGCTGTCGAAGTGCGAGGCCTGCGTCGATGACGCCGTCGCCTTGGGCGCCGACGAACTGCCGCAGGCCGAGACCAGGGCGGCTGCCGCCAGCGCTGTGACTATGGCACGATGACGACTATGCATTCGACACACTCGACGACCAAAGGTCCGTGTTCGGTGACATCCGGCAAGCTTACAATGGGGACCCGTGGTTGGCGAGTGGAGCCCCGAATACCGCGGCTCAAAGTCACGACTCGCACTCTGACTTGACGGAGTCTGTACACCCTCCCACCTTCGAGAACATGATCAACATATGGGGTGCTCGCGGTCGGCGAGCCATGCCGGCCTGCCGCCGAGTCGTTCTGGTCGCCGCGGCGGGAACCGCGAGTTTCCTCGCCGCCTGCTCGGACATGGGCCCAGTCGCGCCGCCGGCGAGTCGCGCCGTGATGGCGGCGCTTCCCGCGGCCCCGCGATACCTCATCGAACTCAGCGCGGCCGGATCGCCATCACCCTCGCTGACCGCGCAAATCCGTGCCGCCGGTGGTCGGATCACCTACTCGCACCCGGGTACCGGCATCGTGGTCGTGGCCGGCCTTTCCGCCACGGCCGCCACCGCGTTGCGCCAGCGGACCGACGTCCAGGCGGTGGTTGCCGACATCCGCCGAATCAAGCTCCACGACCCCGCGTTCACCCGGTGGACCGCGCGTACCGCCAAATCGGTGGCGAGCATCCCCGCGTTCACGGCGCGCGGCGCCACGAATCCGCGCACGGCTCAGGCGTTCATGGATGGCCTGCAGTGGAACATGACGACGATCCAGGCCGATTCCGCCTGGCAGATCACGTCCCAGGGCGCGGGCGAGAAGGTGTTCATCCTCGACACGGGCGTGGACACGGCGCATGTCGATCTGGTCGGACGGGTCAATACGGCGTTGAGCACGTCGTTTGCGTTCGCGACTGATACGAGCACGGTTGCGCTGCCCTTCAGCCACGACGTCGTCTCGCACGGGACCTTCGTGTCGTCGCTCATCGCCACCAACTCGATCGGCATCGCGGCCGTCGCCCCACAGGCGCAGCTCGTCATGGTGCGGGTGCTCGACGACAGCGGCCAGGGTTCGTTTTTCGCCAATCTCGAGGGGATTCTCTACGCGACCGACCAGCACGCCGATGTGATCAACATGAGCCTCGGCGGGTATTTCGACCGGACCAACGCCGATGATCTGTCGTTCGTGGACGTCTTTCAGCGGGTCATAGACTACGCCTTCCAGCGTGGGATCCTGCTGGTGGCCGCCGCGGGCAATAGCTCGGAGGACTTCAACACTGCGACCGCGCCGACCGGGAGCTACGCCGACAGTCTCAACGCACCGGCCGGCCTGCATCACATCCTGAGCGTTGGTGCGACCGGGCCGATCGCCGAAATGAACTTCGACGACATTGCCGCCTACTCCAACTTCGGCAACGATGGGGTGGCCGTCTTCGCCCCCGGCGGCAACACCGCCGATACCCTGGCCGGCGACATGGCCGACGCCAACGCCGATCTCGTGCTCGGGGCATGCAGCTCTGCGAGCACGCTCTGCCCGGGTATGGAGAACCAATATCTGATCGGCGCCGGGACGAGCTTCGCCTCGCCGATGGCCGCCGCCGAGGCGGCCGTCGTCAAGGGACAGTCCAACACGGTCGTTGGACAGGCGCTCGAGACCTGTATCGCGACCAGCTCGACCGAAGTCACCGGCAAGCGCCCCGATCCGAACTACGGCTTCGGGCGGATCAACGTCCTCAGCGCCGTCAACGCGAAGAGTTGTCGGTAGCGGCGGCGTGTCTGAGGCGCTCGCCATGACGGCGTGTCGGATCTCCAGGTGGTCGATCGCCGCAACGGCGATCGTGGTGTCGGCCGCGGTCGCCGCGTGCCGTCCCACGAATGACGCGGCGGGCCTGACCAGCCCGGGCAGCGCGGCGCAGGGCGACGATATCAACCTCTCGGCCTCGTACAAATTGTCGTTCTTTGCTGGCGGCCCGACGGTGAACCAAGGGGACGGAGCGACGCTGACCCTCGGTGACAACACCTACGCCGTCGGCGGATTCGGCAACTTCGCCGGGATCGGCCCCGACAGCGGATCGTATGTCGCTCTCGACACGTCCACGGTGTCCAGCGTGGACGCCGGCTCGTTGATCTTTACGTCTGCGATTCCGAATGGTGGAACGACGGTCGCGACGTACATCCTGTCGAGCGATTCCCTGACCGTGAACGTCGTGCAGCCAAACTCGCCGGTCCAGAACACGGTCTGGATCAAGTAGCAGCGGACAGCGGGTGGCGGATAGAGGATAGCAGATAGCGGTTAGCGGACGAAGGCCGGCTGCAGGGTGTTGCAGCCGGCCTTCGTGCGTTCTGTATGTCGGGTGCGGAGGACGACAGCGCGTCGAAGGGCGACTCGGTCAACCTCTCGGGGACGTACGACCTGTCGTACTTTGGCGGCAGCCCGATCGTTGACGCGAATGATGGCGCCACGATCGTCCTCACCAAGTCTGGGTACAATGTCCAGGCGACCGGAAGCTTCAACGGGAAGGTCGGGCCCGACAGTGGGACCTATGTCGCCGTCGATACGTCGTCCGTTGCTGGCGTGCTCGCGGGCACGATCGTCCTGACGTCATCCGTGAGTGGGAATAACAACACCCAGGCGGCGTTCGTGATGTCGAACGACTCGCTGCAAGTGAACGTCCCCAATAACAACACGGTGCAGCACACGGTGTGGATAAAGCAGTAGTTGGTGATTGGCGATTGGCGGCTCGCTCAGTCCTGCCGTCGCCAAGTTCGGCACTCGAGGAATGCACGAAGGCCGGCTGCAGCACACCGCAGCCGGCCTTCGCACACTGACCACCAATCGGCCAATCGCCCAATCGCTAGTGGTCCACCCTTGGCCGCGTTGCGATCCAGAGCAATGCGAGCAGCAGCGGCGGCCCCGCGATCACCAGGGCGGGAACCAACAGACCGCCAGTATAGCTGAGCGTTACCGCGCCGTGCCTGTTGAGGACGTGGGCCAGGAACACGGCCCAGCCGGCCGGGCCAGCCGTTACTGCGGCCAGGATGCACCAATACACCACCCAGCTCGCCAACAGCCCCCAGACGCTCCAGTTCGGAAGCGTCAGCCGGGTGGCCGCTTCGCGCCGTGATGGCGTGGAGCTCACGACCACTCGTCCCCGCCGTCACAGTCGCCACGCCAGAAGAGGCGGCGTGCGACCCACACGATCAGCACGATCGGCAGCACCACGAATACCAGCAATTTCAGGGCGAGGATCGTGAACAGCCCCACCGCGACGAGCACGACGAGCGGTATGCCCAGGATCGCGATGGTGAACAACGGGCGCAGGACAAAGAGACGAAGCAACGCGTCGATCATGGGGCCGGACTCCGCAGAGGGTGTCGGCGGTCACTACGAGGTGAGTACCACTCAAAGTTTCGGTCGGCCACCCCGTGGCCGGCAAGGTGCCCGCCATTGCGATTCCGGCGTTGGCGCTCGATCGTTCAGGACTCCTGTCCGGGAACCAACGGTCGCGGTTCGACATAGCTGTAGTGTATGACGTCTCCGAGGATGCACGGCTGGAGCGCCCGCCCCCAGGCGGCCAGGGTCGCCAGGGCGGTCGTCGCGACCGTCGCTGCCGTAGCCGTCACGTACGCCCTGCAGCTCGCTGTCACAACCGCGGCGTCGCCTCCGATCATCACGTCAGAGGGCCGGCCGCAGCCCGCAATCGTTCCACGAACAGGAGGTCCGATGGACTTCAGTCACTACCACAAGCCGACTGAGCAGGAGCTCGAGCACCAATTGACTCCAGTCCAATTGAAGGTCACGCAACACGAGGGGACGGAGCCCCCATTCCGCAACGAGTACTGGGACAACCACGCCCCGGGGATCTACGTGGACGTGGTCTCCGGCGAGCCGCTCTTCAGCTCTCTCGACAAGTTCGAGTCCGGGACCGGCTGGCCAAGCTTTACGAAGCCCATCGAGCCGGCCAATGTCACCGCCCGCACCGACCGCGGCCTGTTGATGTCTCGCACCGAGGTCCGGTCGGCGCACGCCGACTCGCATCTAGGCCACGTCTTCGAAGACGGCCCCGCGCCGACTGGGCTCCGCTACTGCATGAACTCGGCGTCCCTGCGGTTCATCCCGGTGGACAAGCTGGAAACGGAAGGATATGGTCAGTACCTGCCGCTCTTCCAGCCCACCAGCGGCACCACCACGCCGCGCTGACCGGGCTGCCGCCGCGCCCGCCGACCACCAGACACCGATGACGACTCCACTCGTGGCGGCGGACGCCGCGGAGCTGCCCGGCCCGCGCATCGAGCGCAATCGACACGCGCCGATCGTCCGCGTGACGCACTGGGTCGCGGTCATCGCCGTCCTCGTGATGGCTGGGTCCGGACTGCGGATCTTCAACGCGTATCCCGCGTTCCACCGCAAAGGGCAGACGTTTTGCTGCTACCCCTTCGAGGGCCGCGCCGTCCCCGATTGGCTCACCTTCGGTGGGTGGCTGGGCGGCGCCCGAAATTGGCATTTCGCGATGATGTGGGTCCTCGTCGTCAACGGGCTCGTGTACCTCGGGTACGTCTACCTGCGCGGCGAGTGGCGCGATCTCGTGCCCCGGCGTGGGGATATCCGCGACGTCACGCAGATGGTGCGATTCTATCTGTTCATCCGCCGCGACCATCCCGTCCAAGGCAAGTACAACGCGCTGCAGAAGGGCGCGTATTTCGCCATGCCATGGATTGGCGTGCTGATCGTCCTCTCGGGCATCGCCATCTGGAAGCCGGTCGAGCTCGCGCCGCTGACTGCGCTCTTCGGCGGATACGTGTGGGCCCGCTACTGGCATTTCATGGGTATGGTTGCTCTCCTCGGTCTGGCGGCTGGCCACGTCTTCATGGTGTTCGCGGTCGATCCGTACGTCCTGCCGTCGATGATCACCGGCCGGTACGACGAGCGGTTCGCACCCGAGCGACGCAACGGTCGGCCGTTCTATCATCTCCTCCCCCGATGGGCGCAGTCTTCTTCGCCGGACCCGACTCCCCCGCCGTCTGTCTCGCCACCGAATCCGCAGTGATCGTCATCGCCGCTCACGGCTCACCGTGCCATGGCTGACGCCCGCGACCTCGAGCGGCGCATCGCCGCGCTGACAGAGCGCATCGCTGGCACGCACGCCGGGCGGGCGCTCGACCGGCGCCGCTTCCTGCTTGCGGGAGGGGGCACGATCGGCGCGGCCTTCCTCGCCGCCTGCGGCAGTCGCGGCCCGAAGAGCGCGCAGCGAATCCTGAACTACGCCGAGCGGAAGAACGAGACTGTCGAGCGCGCGCTCTTTCGTCACACGTCGATGGATGTCGCGGGCAAGCACGCGCGAGACGCGGGCGATGCGTTCCCATCGTACTTCATCGCGCCCTCAGTGCCGGTGTGGGATGCCGCCAGCGGACCCTGGACGCTCGAGGTGAGCGGCATGGTGGCCGCTCCCATGCGATTCTCGCTCGCGGATCTGCAGCGGATGCCTTCGGTGACGCAGCGCATCAACCACTACTGCGTCGAGGGATGGCAGGCGATCGCGTCCTGGACCGGCGTGCGCCTTCGCGATGTGGCGGCGCTCGTACGTCCCGCGCCAGGGGCCCGCTACGTTGACTTCCAGTCGTTCGACGACGACTACCATGAGAGCTGGGACCTCGAGAGCGCGATGCATCCGCAAACGCTGGTCGCCTACGGTATGGACGGCGCATTCCTGGGCGCCGCGCACGGCGGCCCTGCCCGCATCCACTCGCCGATCAAGCTCGGGTACAAGAACACCAAGTACCTGACGAAGATCGTGTTCCTACCGGCGCGGAACGGCGGGTACTGGAGCGACCAGGGCTACGAGTGGTACGGCGGCACCTGACGCCCGCCGCCGGCCGCATCGTGCCCTGACGCCGGACGCGTTTCGGCTGCGGCCGGCGGTCGCGTTCAGGTCGTGGCCGTTGACGGATCGCTCGCAGGTGCGTCGCCATGAGCCGCGGCGGCCGCCGCGGCCGCGGGCCGTCCCACCTGCGCCACGCGGGATTCGTAGGCGGTCACGATATGTCCGCGCGTGATCAGCCCCACGACCTGTCCCGACACGCGGTCCACCACCGGCAACGCGGCGGCGCCCCGCACACCCATCTTGCGCACGGCGTCGAGCAACGAGTCCGACGGACCCACGACTTCAGACGGCTCGGCGGCGTCAGCCGCGCGCACGAGCGGACCGGCGTGGCCCATGGTCGCCGCAAGTTGGCCCAATCCCGCCACCGTGATCACTCCCGCGCTCCGGCCTTCGGCGTCCACCACCGGGAAGCAGGCCTGGTCGCCGTGACCCAGGTGTGCGAGCAGGACATCGAGGGGCGCTGACTCGTCGATGATGCGCGGGTGCGCGTCGTACGCGTCGCGCACGCGGACCCCGGCGAGCACATCGCGATCCGCGCCGTGCTCGATCGTTTCGCCGCGACGGCGAAGCCACCCGCTGTAGAGGGAGTCCCGCTCCCAGTGCCGGGCGATGGCGTGTGCGACGACGACCGTGACCATGAGCGGGACGATGATGGCGTAGTCGTTGGTCATCTCGAAGACGAGTAGGATGCCTGTGATCGGTGCGTCCGTCGCGCCCGCCACCAACGCACCCATCCCCACCACGGCGTATGCCTCGGGGTGAACGCCCAGAGCGGGGAGGAGTCGCATCAGGAGCACACCGAAGCCGCCACCGGTCGCCGCGCCGATGTAGAGGATGGTGTAAAGACGCCACCGGACCCGCCACCTCCCAGTGTGATCGCGGTCGCGATGATCTTCCCGGCCGCGAGTCCGAACAGCGCGTACCACGCTAACCGGCCAAACATCTCCGCGTGCAGCGCGAGGTGGCCGTACCCGACGAGGAATCCGCGCGACAGCCACACCATGATCCCCACGACCGCACCGGCGGCCCACGGGATCAACCACGCGAACCGCCGCCCACGGAATCGCGCGACGAATGCGTCGATGCCGAAATACGTTCGCACGAATGCGATCGAGGTGAAGCCCGTGACGATGCCCAGCAGCGGGAAAAAGAGCAGGATCTCCCCGACCGAGCCGTAGCCGTACGGGGCTGGGATCGGAAACGCGGGATGGTTGCCAAACGCGGCGCGCGAGACGACGGCCGCCACCACGCTAGCCACCACGACCGGGGAGAATGACGCGACCGAGAGCGACCCGAGGATTTCTTCGATCGCGAAGAACGCGCCCGCCAACGGCGCGTTGAACGCCGCGCTGATCGCCGCTGCGCTGGCACATCCCACGAACGTCGCGACCCGCTGCGGGGTAAATCGAAACGCCCGGCCCAACACGGAGCCGATGGCCGCGCCGAGTACGACGACCGGGCCCTCGCTCCCTGCCGAGCCGCCGCTGCCGATCGTGATCGCGCTCGCCAACGTTCGGGCCAGCGCGGGCCGCGTCGGCACGGACCCCCCGCGCCGCACGACCGCGAGCTGCACGTCGGGGACGTTCGATCCGTCGTCGCCGCGCCCGAGCCGCCGCATCACCCACCACGCCAGCGCGAGACCGGCCCCGGTCACGACCGGTCGGTAGGCCTGTCCCGCCACGGGCGGCAGTGCCGCCCCAGGCCACCGATAAAACACGGCGTACGCGAGATCGATCGTACGATAGAACGCGATGACGCCCAGCGCGGTGAGCACGCCGATCGCGGTCGCGAACCCCAGCAGCACCGCGTTCTCGCTGAACTCTCGACTATTGAACCAGTCGGTGAACGCGTTCCACCGGCGCGTGATCACGGGCGCGTGCTACCGTCGGTATCCGCGGGTCAGGTTGTAGCCCAAAGTCGCCCCTACGCTCGGCAAGATCACCACGCCGACCAGGCTCAGCACTCGTGCAACGCCACCCGCATCGCCGAGGCGGTTGAGACGCGCCAGCCCGACACTGCCCGCGCCGCCCACCACCGCGCCACCGAGCGCGCCAAAATACGAGCCGCTGGCATGGGGGCCACCGCCGACGAGCGTCGGGCCGGCCGCCGTGGCGAATGCGGCGCTCGCGTAGGCCCCGACCAACGCGACCGAGGACGCACGGTCGGGTGTCGCCCCCAAGCGGTTGGCGACCCACCGCGTCGCCAAGCCGCCGCCGAGGAATCCCACGGGCATGGCGAGCACTCCCGCGCCGATCTGCGCCGCCGCCCGTCCGACGCCGACCGTGGGCACCCGCCGCTGCGCACTCGCGCCCCGCGGTGAGAGCAGAACGACGGCTCCGATCACCACTCCGCCGAACGCTCGGCAAGTCGTCACGTGCACAAGTTAGCGCGGTTGGGCACGGCGCGTCGCGCCCAAGGGCCCCGCGCTGGACCTGTGGCCACGGCACCGATTACGTTGTGCGCAGGCGGCTCGTCCCCGTTCGGCCGCTCCCATACGCACACGATTCTTCTCCACCCGACATGACGACTCCTTCGGCGCCGCCCTCGCCCACGGCCGCGAAATCCCGTCCCGGTACGCCCGCGGAAACCGCCCTCTTCGGCGCGGGATGCTTCTGGGGAGTCGAAGCCACGTTCCGCCAGGTCCCCGGTGTATTGGCCACACGCGTCGGGTATGGGGGCGGTACGACCGATCGCCCGACGTACGAGGAAGTCTGTTCCGACCGCACCGGCCACGCGGAGGTCGTCGAGGTCACGTACGACCCGTCTCGGGTGACCTACGACCAGCTGCTCGGCGTCTTCTGGGAGAACCACGACCCGACCACCCGCAATCGACAGGGTCCGGACGTCGGCACCCAATACCGGTCGGTCGTCTTCTACGCCTCGCCCGCGCAACAGGCGGCCGCAATCGCCGCCCGGGACGCGCTGCAGGCCAGTGGCCGCTATCGCAAGCCCGTCGTCACCGAAGTCGAGCCGGCGCCTCGGTTTCACCCTGCCGAGGAATACCACCAGCGCTATCTCGAGAAGCGGGGCCAAGCATCGTGCCACATCGACTGACCGGCCGCCGCCCCGGCGACCCCCTCCACCGACGACTGGCCGCCGACTAGCCGCGGCACGGTAACCCCACCACCGAGCGGTGCGTCCTGTAGCGTATGGATGACACCGTGCAGGCGGAACACTCGGCGCTCGACGCGCCGGACCGGCACGGCGCGGAACTCGAGGGGGACGCCGACCCTGTGGGGATGACCCGATCCCCGCGCGCGTGGATGCGCGACCCCGGGAATCTGCTCCCAGTCGGAATGACGGCCTACGCGGTCGTCTACGTGGCGTGGCTCGGGTCTGCACCAGCCGACAGCGTCGTTCGCCAGGTGATTCTGCTCCTTGCGTTCCTCCCCATGAACGTGGGGATGGTCGCGCTGGCGTGGCGCGCGGCGCGCCGAATCCCCGCCGAGAACAACGCCGGATTGCGACGGGCGCTCGAGCTCACGGGTGTCGGGTTTCTTGGCGTGCTCGCCGGGAATATCTGCGAGTTCGTGTACGTCCACGGTTGGCACCGCGATCCCAACGACACGTTGCTGGGGTTGCCGTACCTCCTGCTCTATCCGTGCTGGCTCGTCGCCCTCCTCGCGCTGCCGCGCGCGCGTCGCGTGCAGAAAGAACAGCGGAAATTTCTGTACGACGCCGCGACGATTCTCTTGGGCGTTGGGATCGCCGTCTGGTACCTCGTGGTCGTCCCGACCGCGCTCACCGGCACGCAGAGCCTCATCAGTCGCTTCTTCAATGTCGCGTATCCGACGGGCGACGCGGCGGTCGCGCTTGGCTTGACCACCGTGATACTCCGCCGGCTGCCGGGTCCGCGTCGCGCGCCCTTCATCCTGCTGCTCCTGGGCATCACCGTCTACATCGCCTCCGACCTGGTGAGCGATGTCGTCATCCAGAGCGTCGGGTACGGCGGGATCAAGTGGACGGATATGACGTTCATGGGCGCGTACCTGCTCCTGGCGTGGGCATGCCAACGCTATGCCTGGGATCCACCGCCAGCCGAGGTTCGCGAGCGTCCCAGCCTCGGTGGGGGTCGGGTCCAGCCGTTCACGCTGCTCCCGTACGTCGCCGTCGTATTGTGTTACGCTCTGTTGGTCGCCGAAGCGTTGAAGCGCCCCGGCGAACACTGGGCCTACCTGGCCGAGGGGTGCGTCGCGATCACCTGTCTCGTCGTGCTCCGCCAGCTCGCCGCCGTGCGTGAGAATGCGCGACTGGTTTCGGAGACGGCGGCCCGTGAGAACGAGGCCCGATTCCGCGCACTCGTGCAGCACTCGACGGACGTGATCGCGATCGCGGACGCGGAAGGCGTGCTCCGATACGTGAGTCCGTCAGTCCTCAAGCTGTTCGGGTACCGGCCCGCCGAGCTGGAAGGCAAGCCGCTCAGGGACCTCTTGCACCCCGAAGACGCGGCCCACGCGGCCACGGCGTTCACGACGGCCGCCGAGCCTGGGGCGGTGACGCCACCCGCGGAGTGGCGCATCCGGCATTGCAATGGGCATTGGTTGGCGATCGAGGCGGTCGGGACGAATCTCCTGCACGAGCCCACCGTGCGCGGCATCGTGGTCAATGCGCGCGATGTGAGCGACCGCAAGGCACTGGAAGCCCAACTCACGCACCAGGCGTTTCACGATCCGCTCACCGGTCTCGCCAATCGCGCGCTCTTTTTCGATCGCGTGACGCACGCGCTCGAGCGGGGGCTGCGCAGTGAAGACGGACTGGCGGTCCTGTTTCTCGACCTCGACAACTTCAAGACCGTCAACGACAGCCTCGGCCACGCGGCCGGTGACCGACTCCTCGTCGCGGCAGCCGTGCGGCTCGGTGTGTGCGTGCGCGCATCGGATACCGTCGCCCGACTCGGCGGAGACGAGTTCGCGGTGCTCATCGAGGACGCGACAGGCGATCTGCCGGCGGTCGCGGCCGAGCGCATCACGGCGGCCCTTCGGGAGCCGTTCGAATTGGAGGGAAAGGAAGTGTTCGTCACGGCGAGCCTCGGGATCGCGTTCGCGGAGCCAGGGTCCACCGCGTCCGAGCTGCTGCGGAACGCGGACATGGCGATGTACACAGCGAAGGGGCTGGGCAAGGGGCGTTCGGAACGATTCGAGACGCGGATGCACCGCGAAGCGCTCGATCGGTTGGAGCTCGAGGGGGATTTGCGGCGGGCGTTGGAACGCGACGAGATGACGTTGCTGTATCAGCCCATCGTCTCGCTCGATTCCGGGGGTGTGATCGGGATGGAGGCGCTGGTCCGGTGGAAACACCTCGACCGAGGGTTGATGTACCCCGGGCAGTTCATCCCGTTGGCTGAAGAGACGGGGCTCATCGTCACCCTCGGCGAGTGGATCCTGCGCGAAGCCTGCCGGCAAGCCAAAGCGTGGGACGCGAAATGGCAACCGGCGGCGCCGCTCAGCATCACGGTCAATATCTCCGGTCAGCAGCTCCAGCACGCCGGCGTCGTAGACGTGGTCCGCCGCGCGCTGGCGCGGTCGGGGCTTCGACCACAGAGTCTCGTCCTGGAGATCACCGAGAGCGTGTTGATGCAGCACACGGAAACGATGCTGGACCGGCTGACCGCGCTCAAAGCGGTCGGCGTGCGGCTCGCCATCGACGATTTCGGAACTGGCTATTCCTCGCTGAGCTATCTCCAGCGGTTCCCGATCGACATTCTCAAGATCGCCAAGCCATTCGTGGATGATGTGGGGACTGGGCAAGGCCACCCCGCGCTGGCCCGCGCCATCATCGCCCTCGGCGAAACGCTCTCTCTGCGTACGATCGCCGAAGGCATCGAGCTGCGCGAGCAATGGCATGGCCTCCGCGCGCTCGGCTGCGAGATGGGGCAGGGGTATTTCTTCGCCCGACCTCTGACCGCGGACGCCATGGGGGAATTGATCGCCGACAACGCGCGCGTGAATACACCCGCCCCGCAGGTGATGAGCGGCCGACGACAGGCGATCGCGGGCGGTCGATAACCGGTACGGGGTCGTTCGAGAACATCCCCCTCCGCTCGCTCCCGCCGTTCCGGGAAATCTTGGCGCTCAGCCGCCGTCTGAGTTAGCGCTTGGCGGCGGTCTTCGATGTCCGCTTTGGGGCGACGGATTTCGGTGTGTGGGCCGCCCGCTTGGCATCGCTCACTCGTGGCTGCGTCGCTTTGGCCGCGGCCTTTCGCGCTGTCGGCTTTGCCAGCTCGGCGCGCGTCTTCGGCGATTCGGCCTTCGCCGCCGACGTATTGTCCCCGTCGCCCGCCGCCGCGATCTCATCCATCGTACGTCCCGATGCCACAGAGGTCGAGACGTCGGCGACGATGTCGGAGCCCGGCTTGGCATACGCGTCGCGATGCTTGATCAACAGCCATGAGGGCTTGCCGCTCGATGACCCGGGCCCGAACCGCGTGCGGACCAGTACCCATGACCCGTGCAGGCGTTGGCCGTCGAGTACGACCTTGAGGTCGCCCCGCTGGTAGCCATGTTGTACTGCGACCTCATCGGTCGCGCCGTCGGCGGTCGCGGGGTCCGCGATGTACGTCCCGCGATCCCAGAGCATGACCGTGCCGCCGCCGTACTCACCGTGCGGGATCGTCCCTTCGAACGTGTTGTACTCGATGGGGTGATCCTCGACCTGCATGGCGAGTCGCTTGACGGATGGGTCCACGCTGGGACCTTTGGGCACTGCCCAACTCTTCATGACGCCATCGAGCTCCAGTCGCAGGTCGAAGTGCACGTTGCGCGCGGCGTGTTTCTGCACGACGAACCGGAGTGTTCCGGCGCGTTCCGCGTCGCTGCCTGCGGGTTCTGCCGTCTTGCTGAAATTGCGCTTGTGCCGGTATTCGTCGAGCGCGGCGCGCGCTCCCTTCGGATCGCGAGAGATTCCGGATTTCGTCTTGTGACCTCCCGCTGCCTGCGCCTTGCCACGTTTTGCGGCGGCCATGTCTCCTCCTGGTGCGGCGACTGTCATGGACAATCTGTGCCACGACCGCCTCGCGAAACAGACGGCGGACCGGCAGATTCCCCGTCGCGGACCTACCAGGAGGGCGACAGAACATGGCGGCGGTACGGATGGTTGAGCACTTCGAGGCGCACGAGCGGGTCGTGCGGTCGAGCGTGGAGCAGTTGTCTGGCGTGGTCACGAAAGTGGGGCAGGCGCTTGTCGAGGCGCTGGAGCACGGCGGCAAGGTGCTCGCCTTCGGGAACGGGGGGAGCGCGACGCAAGCGAGCCATCTGGCGGGTGAGCTGGTTGGCCGATATTTGCGCACGCGCCGTCCACTACCAGCGATCGCCCTGGCCGCCGACGCCGGCACCGTAACGTGTATCGGCAACGACTTCGGATATGGCGCGCTCTTCGAGCGTCAGGTCGAAGCGCTCGCCAAAGGCGGCGACTTCGCGGTCGGGTTGACGACGAGCGGGCGATCCGAGAACGTGCTGCGCGGTCTCGCGGCCGCGAAGCGGTGTGGGGCGTTGACGGTGGCGATGACCGGCGCGGCGGGCCTCATCGACACTGATGCCGATTTCGTCGTCCGGGTGCCCAGCAGCGTGACCGCACACATCCAGGAAGTCCACCTCATGCTGGTGCACGTGTGGTGCGAGGCGGTTGACGCGGCATTCCCCTAGGGGGACCCGTCAGGCGACCACAATTTGACGGACTCGACGTCCGGCGATATATCCTTACGCCGGTCGAGGCCGCTCCCATAATACGAGCCTCGCGGCCTTCGCCGAGGCTCCGCTGTTCACACCGATTGAGCGGGTCGGATCGCGTGGATTGGCGACGGTGCTTGCGTTCTCGCTTTGTGGGACGGCGGCGCACGGGCAGTTGGCGCGGGCATCTTCTTCCGCGGGCATCTTCTATAGAAGAAAGGGATACCGCGGGATTCTCGCCCTCGCGCGCCGACTCGGTACCTGCGAAAGGGGGTCGACTGCTGCGCCTCTGGGGATCAATCGATCCCCATGCACCGCTGGTCGAGCAGGCGCAGGCCGTCGCGACGCGTGAGGCGGGTTATTTCGGGCCGGCCCAAGACGCCTCGTTCGTTCGGCTGCGCGAGCTGTCGTTCACCGTGACTGCGACGCCGGGCATCGCGCGCGCCCTGCGCACGACATCGGTCGCGATCTCGCTCCTCGCGCGCAACTTGTGGCTGTGGACCCCGTATCGCGGGACCGACCCCGAGATCAACACCAACGGCAACGCGGATCCGATCATGTCGCAAACCGTCATCCCGCAGCCGCGCTACGTCGTCATCCGCGTGACGCTCGGGTACTGACGGCTCAGAACGGCACCTTCTCGCCGATCTCTACCACGCGGTCGGCGGGGAGTCCGAAGAAATCCGGTGCCGCGCGGGAGTTGCGGAGCAGCACGACGAACAACGCCTTCCGCCACCGGCGCAGCGGATTGCGCTCCGGCAGCGGCACCAGCCGCTCGCTGTTCATGTAGAACACCGTGTCCTCCGCGGAGAGCGCGACCTTTGCCAGCCGGCATTCCTCGAGGACCGCCGACAGGTCTGGCTCCTGCAGAAAGCCGACGCGCGTCACCACTCGCACGAACCCCTGCGCCAGCGGCGCGATCGAGATCCGGTCCGGCCCCCGCACCCACGGCCGATCCTCGAAGATGATGCGGAGCAGCACGACGTGCGTCGCCAGCACGTGCGCGTAGTCGAGCTGCCGCAAGAGCACCCGCGGCGCACCATCCGGATGCGAGGTGAGGAATACCGCCGTCCCTGGCATCCGCGGCGTCTCCTCGTGCTTCAACTGTGCGAAGAGGTCGGTCAGCGGCACCGCGTTGCTTCGTCGGAACGCGATCAGTCGCTCGCGACCCCAGGCCCACGTCGCCATGAGGATCCACACCGCGGCCGCGATCGCGAGTGGCACCCACCCGTCGTGCGCGATCTTGAGCGCGTTGGCGGCCAGAAACGCGCCGTCCACCACCAGGAACACCCCGCAGAGCGGGACCGCGCGAACCCGTGACCATCCCCACTGCGTGCGCGCGATGTTGTAGAACAACACCGTCGTGATCGCCATCGTCCCGGTCACCGCGATCCCGTACGCCGCGCCCAACGCGTTCGACGACCGGAAGGTCACGACGAGCAGCAGGCATCCCAGCATGAGCACGCGATTGATCGCCGGCAGGTACACGTGGTCCGACGTGGACGCGGTGTGGACCACCGTGAGCCGGGGCGCGTAGCCGAGTTGGATGGCCTGGTTGGTGAGGACGAATACGCCCGAGATGAGCGCTTGCGAGGCGATGATCGTGGCGATCGTCGCTAGCGCTACGTACGGGTAGAGCATGGCCCGCGGTGCCAGCAGAAAGAACGGGTTGGCCACCGCCGCGGAGTCGTGCAAGATGAGCGCGCCCTGGCCCGCGTAATTGAGCAGGAGCGACGGAAACACCAACCCGAACCACCCCCACCGAATCGGTGACGGCCCGAAGTAGCCCATGTCCGCGTACAGCGCTTCGGCCCCCGTCACCGCGAGGACCACGCCGCCCAGGATCACGAACCCATGCGCCCCGTGCGCGAGAAAGAATTGGACGCCGTACCACGGATTGATCGCGCGGAGGATCATCGGCGCCCGTGCCACGGCCGCCGCGCCGAACGTCGCGATCGTGACGAACCACACGAGCATGACCGGTCCGAACACGCCGCCGACGCGCCGCACGCCGAACCGCTGCACGGCGAAGAGCGCAAAGAGAATCACGGCGCTGACCGGCACGGAGAGTCCGACGAACCGGGGCGACGCCACGTGCAATCCCTCGACCGCGCTCAGTACCGAAATCGCCGGCGTGATCACGCCGTCCCCATACAGCAACGCGGCACCAAAAAGCGCGCACCCCACGAGGAACGCCCGCCGCCGCGTCCGTGGAGCCGCGTCGCGATCCCCTCGGATGATCGCCAAGAGCGCGAGAATCCCACCCTCGCCGTGATTGTCGGCGCGCATAATGACCGCGACGTATTTGATGCTCACGGTGATCGTGAGCGCCCAGATGATCAGCGACACGACGCCGTACACGTTCGTGGCGGTTGGCGCGAGTCCGTACTCTCGGCTGAAGCACGCCTTGAGCGCGTAGATGGGACTGGTCCCGATGTCGCCGTACACCACTCCCAGCGCCACGAGCGCGAGTACCAGCCGACCGCGGTGCGTGCCTGACCCACCGGCCCGGTCGCCCGGCGGCCGACGGTCCAGGTCAGGTGAGACGGTACCCTCGACGGATGGGTCGCCCGCGCCGCCACCCCGCGACGTCACCCTCGTGGTCGAGACGCTCATGCCGGGTTTGTTGTGTCCTCTTTGGAGGTCATTGAATAGTCTAGACGAGAGCGCATCGGTATTCCGAGCAAACTCGGCAGCAGTTTGGTTGTGGTGTCATAACAGGAAACTATGCAATGACTTATCCGATTCATAACTCGTCAGAATGGCAACCGAATCTTACGGACCAGCCCTTGCCGTACTGACAGCGTAGCCGGAGGGAATGCGATGCAACGAAAGTGGTGGGTTTCCGCGTTGATGACGATGGCCGCAACGGGCGCACTCGCCGCTCTGGCGCCGAGCACGCTCGATGCGGATCCACCGGCACGCGTCGGACGCCTCAACTACATGACCGGCGCCGTGTCCTTCCGCCCCGCCGGGAGTGACCAGTGGGATGCCGCCGTGCCCAATCGGCCACTGACCACGGGCGACCGGGTCTGGACGGACAATGATTCGCGGGCTGAGGTGCACGTCGGATCGACGGTCATTCGCATTAATTCGCAGACTGAGCTCGACTTCACCGCGCTCGATGACAATACCCTGCAACTCCGGCTCGCGCAGGGGTCGATGAACATCCGCGTTCGGAATCTCGACGACGGCCAGGTGCTCGAGATCGACGCGCCGAACGGCGCCATCTCGATCGGTCAGCCTGGCGAATATCGCGTGGATGTCGGACCCGACGGCACCGCGACGGTCGTCTCCGTGTGGTCGGGCAACGCCGCGGTGACATCCGCCGGCTCGTCGTTCTCGGTCAACGCGCGCCAGCAAGCGACGATCAACGGCACGGACTCACCGACGTATGACCTGACCGACGCCGCGGCCCCCGATGCGTGGGACGAGTGGTGCGTCACGCGCGACCAGCGTGAAGACAACGCCGTCTCGGCCCGGTACGTATCTCGGGAGATGCCTGGATACGAGGATCTCGACCAGTACGGACAATGGCGCTACGCCGACGGGTACGGCGAAGTGTGGGTGCCGGCCAACCAGCCAGCCGGCTGGGCGCCGTACCACACCGGGCGTTGGGTGTGGGTCGATCCGTGGGGCTGGTCGTGGGTCGATGATGCGCCGTGGGGTTATGCGCCCTATCACTACGGTCGGTGGGCGTACGTCGGCGGGGGATGGGCGTGGATCCCCGGACAGATCGCGCCACATCCGGTGTACGCGCCAGCACTCGTGGTGTTCGTCGGGGGCCGCCCTGGGCCGGGTCCCGGCGAGGTCGCGGTCGCGGTGGGCGCGGGTGCGGCGGTCGCGTGGTTCGCGCTCGGACCGCAGGAGGTCTACCGCCCCTCCTACGCCTACAGTCCGACGTACATCCGTCAGGTCAACGTCACCAACGTGACGAACGTGACCAACATCACGGTCGTCAACAACAACACCACCGTCGAATATCGGAACCGCGAGGCGCCCGGCGCCATCGCGGCGACATCGGGCACCGTGTTCGGCAGCGCGCGTCCTGTGCAGTCGGCACCGGTCGCCGTGACGCACGAGATGCAGACGACGGCCGTCGTGGGCACCGCGCCTCCGATCGCCCCGACCCGCGCGAGTCTGGGCGTCGAGAACGCGAACGCGGAGGCCAAAGCGCCACCGAGCGCGATCGAGAACCGCCCAGTGGTCGCGAAGGTTGCCCCACCCCCGGCGCCGATTCCCTTCGCCGCGAAACAGCAAGAGCTCGCCGCCAACGGTGGTCGCCCACTCGATGCCACTCAGGAAGCGGCGATCCGTCAACGCTCGCCTGGACTCGCCAGCACGACCACGGCGATGATCAAGCCTGCATCGCTCGCGCCCGTGGGCGGCGGTCTCACGCCGGCTCGCGCCGGCCTGGCTGCGGCCACGCCGGTGGGCAACGCCGCCGGCCAGGGCTTCGTCCCGCGGACGGTGGCCGCCGAGCACCCCGGGGTTCAGCAGCCCACGACACCGATCGCCCCGCGTGTGGCGCAGCCACCGGCGACCGCGAATCGCGTGAATAACGGCGCCAATAATGGCACGACTACCAACACCAATACCAACACCGGCACCAAGAGCGGAACGACGAGCGGCACCGCTGGCTCGACCAACACGAGCGATGCTGGCGGCACACATCCGGCGACCGCGGTCCCGCATCCGCCCGATCGGGTGACACCTGCGGCGGGTACGCGGGTGCCGTCTGGCGGCGCAGACAACGCGGCGACAGTTTCCAAGCCACCGGTCGCGGGTACGACGAGTGGGGCTCCGATGGGGGGCGCCGAGCCGGGCGTCAAATCCACCACGACGGCGCCGAGCGGTGCGGCTGCGGGTACGGCGGCAAGTGGGGCGGTCACGGTTCCAGCTGGAGGTCCGGGTAGTGGGGGGCCGCCGAAGACCGCGACCGGGAACGGAAAGGGCGGGACGAAGCACCCCGCCAAACACCCGCCTGCGAAGCCGAAGCCGGAGGATCCACCGAAGCCGGACAAAGACAAGTGAGTGGCACGTTAGTGGCGATTTGGGGTATCACGATATGCGATTGGATTTCACTCTTTTGAGCAGGGGACGGAGGGGCTTATGATCTCGGCATTGCTTGGGGCATTCCTTATGGGCTCGGCGGCGGTCCCGCCGACGCCTGCCGCGGGAAGCGCGACCAGCGGCGCCGGATCGACTGGCGTCGCGGACGAGCCCGCAGTGCGCGTGACGCTCAACAGTCAAAACGTGTTCGATGCCGGCGACCGGGCGCGCGTCCGGGTGCAGGTCCGCGACGACGCGTATCTGGTCGTGCTGCGGGCAGATCCGGATGGACGCGTGTCGGTGCTCTATCCGGCGAGCCCGGCCGACGATGACTTCGTCCACGGGGGCGAGGAGTTCGATGTCCGCTCGCACACCTCGGACGGCAGCTTCGTCGTCGCCGCGACGCGCGGAACGGGCACGGTGTACGCCGCGGTCTCCAAGGATCCGTTCAAGTTCGACGAGTTCGCCAGTGGCGGCGCGTCGTGGAACTCGGGTGCGTTCCCGGACACCGCGCGGGGTAAGAACGCGGAGACCGTGCTCACCGATATGGTGCAGCAGATGGCGGCATCGGGCGGGCGCTTCGATTATGACCTGGTGAATTACACGGTGACCTCGCCGCGTGATCGGGCAAGGTCCGACTATGCGGCCGATGGGGCGTACGGCGGCGATGTATCGCCGCCCGACTATGGCTATGCGTATCCGCCTTCGTACTACGGTTACGGCCCGTACTGCGACCCCTGGTTCTGCGGCCCGGGCTTTGGGTTTGCGTACAACCCCTGGTTCGACTCGCCGTTCGGTTTTGGGTTCGGTGGCGGGTTCGGCTTCGGCTTTGGGTTCGGCGGCGGGTTCGGCGGCGGGTTCGGCGGCGGCTTCTTCCCGGGACGGTTCGCGTTCGTCGGGGGTCGGCCGTTCTTCCCTGGACGCTCCTTCATCGGCGGCGCGCCGATCGGCTTCCGCCCCCGCGGTCAGGTCTTCGCGGCGGGGCATGGCACGGCGATATTCGCCAACGCGCGCCTCACGGCGTCTCGCGGCGGGATCGGCGCCAGCGCGTTCCGCGGCGGGTTCACAGGCAACGCCGGCGGCTCGACGGTCTTCCGTCGCGTCCAGGCGATTGGGCCGTCCGCGCAGCCGGGCTCCGGTCGCCTGGTCGTCCGCGGCGGCGCGGCCGACGCCGGTCAGGGGGTGCGGTCAGGAAACGCGGGCATGAGCGCGCGCGGTGCCGGGATGGGCCAACGCGTCGCACGCCCAGAATCCATGGGCCAAGGCTCCTACGGCGGATCGCGCTACGCGTCGCCCTCGGCGGGACGTGAAGAGGGCGGTGGCGCGGGCCGCGCGACGGGACATCGAGTCGAGTCTGCCCCGGAAAGTGCCCCGCGCCAAGGCGGCGGTGGCACGCGCTCCTATGGCGGTGGATCTCACGGCCGCAGCGGGGGCTGGGGCGGCGGCGGTGGACACAGCGGTGGCGGCGGCCACGGCGGTGGTGGCGGCGGCGGCGGCCACGGCGGCGGCCACCGGTAGCATGCGGCGCGCGTGACGCCTGCTCGCGCCGGCCGATCGTAACGGCTGGTAACGACCAATTGCAGCGACTGCTCGACCGTTCCGGCTCTACGCACCTGTAGAGCCGGAACTGTTTTTTGCGCACGCGTGACGACGCGCCATCGCGTGGCACCGGTCGTGACGAGCCACGGGCGCTGTGTCACGACATGTCACCAACCGCGGCGATTGTCGGTACAACTCGTGGCGCAAGCGTGACCTCGATGGGTGTCTCACGGGCGTAGCTTCGGCGTCGATCCCCCGCGTGACAACCCATGCAGTGAGATCTCGCATGCGAGTAGCCGTCGTGCGCCCGTCATCAGGTCGCGTGTTCGCCGTCATCACCGCCATCGGGATGATCTCGACCTCGCCTACTACTGCCTTCACCCAAAGCCCAAACGGGACCATCGCCGGCCGCGTCGTCGATACCTCGGGCGCCCCGTTGGCGGCGGATATCAGCGTGATCGGCAACAGCCGATTCGGGGTCTATGCCGGCGCTGACGGCGCCTACGCGATCGCGGAGCTGCCGGCCGGCGACTATCGGCTGCAGGCGCACTTCATCGGGTTCAAGCCCGACACGTTTTCGGTGAGCGTGACTGGGGGCCAAACCGCGTATCACCGCGTCGTGCTGCACGCCGACCTCAACACGCTCAAGTCCGTTGTCGTCACGTCGCCCCGGATGAACGAAACCACGGCCGGGGCACTACAGGAACAGAAGGACGCCGACAACATCGTGTCCGTGATGTCCGGCGACGAGATACGCGCACTCCCCAACGCGAATGCCGCCGAAGCGCTCGCGCGCATGCCCGGCGTGACCGCGGAACGCGACGAGGGCGAGGGCAAATACGTCGAGATCCGCGGGACGCCGCCGGACTTCCAGCACGTCACAATCGACGGAGCCGACGTCCCGGGGACACTTGCGACGGACGTCCGGGCCGTCAAGCTCGATGACGTACCGGCCGACCTGCTCGGCGCCATCGAGGTCACCAAGACGCTCACTGCCGACCAGGACGCCCGCGCCATCGGCGGGTCGGTGAACCTGGTGACGAAAGTCCCCGAGGGTGCGCCGCGCGGCTACTTCTCGGGCAACTACGCCTACCAATCGCTGCAGAGCAACAACAACGGCCAGGCGAACCTGAGCTACGGCGGCCGCGTGGGTGACGTGCAGAAGTTCGGCTTCCTGCTCAACGGCACGTACGACCGCACGAATCGCGTGATCAACGACGTCGAGCCATCGTATACGGCCGACGTGGCGGGCGGCCCCGGCGGATTCACCCCGGTGCCCAACGGCTCCGGCTTCACCCACGTGTTCCCCAGCAGTTGGGGCCAACGGGAATACAACTACTACCGCACACGCTATGGATTCGGTGGGGACCTCGATTACCGCTTCTCTCCCACGTCGTCGATCTACATCAAAGGACTCTGGAGCGCGTTCTTCGACGAAGCCAATCGGTGGGAAACGGACGTGTCCGGGAGTACTGACGCCATGGTCAATGGGGTCCCCACGGTCACCGATGGCAGCATCAGCAACGACGTGGCCAACCGCGGACCGATCGAACACACGTGGGGGTTCACGAGCGGCGGCAAGCAGGATCTTGGCAACGTGCACCTCTCGTATGCCGCCAACTACGCCGGGTCGACCGCGACGCAGCACAACCACTATCAGGACGATTACAACGGGACCGGTGATTTGAGTGCCTTCTCGTATACGTACAACAACAGTCCGTTGATCCCCACCTACGCGGTGTCGCCGGCCGTGCGCGGCGCCATCAGCAACCCCGCCAACTACGCACTGGGCACGCTCGCGACGGACAACGAGCTGAATAGCGGGCAAACGGTCGGCGCGAAAGCGGACGGCCTGTTGCCGTACCAGCTCGGCGGCCTTCCGGCCTCGTTCAAGTTCGGCGCCAAGATCGACAACGAGCACAAGGGCTACCTCTCCTTCCAGCCGGCGTACGACTACGCCGGCAGCAACCCGCTCACGATGGCGAGCTTCTTATCCACGTACAACAACCCGAATTTCTACGGGCACATCTGTCCCGGGTGTTACATGCTTGCGCCGTATGCCAGCCTTCCCGCGGTCAACAACTACTACATCCACAACACCGGTCAATTCCAGGAAGAGTCAGGCCAGGTGCTGTCCGACAACCTCGCCACATTCGCCGGGACGGAGCAGGTGATCGCCGGCTACGTCATGCAGACTCTGGACGTGCACGCGCTGCATATCAACGCCGGCCTTCGGGTCGAGAACACGGTCGTCGGGTACGCCGGCCACGCGACGGCGACGCCCAGCGATACGATCGGATCGACGGTCGTGCACGGGACGAGCGCATACACGGATCTCTTCCCCAGTGTGCAGCTTCGGTATGCGCTCGATGACAACACCAACGTGCGGGCAGCCGTCACGAAGGGCATTGCCCGCCCGGACTACATCGAGCTGGCGCCGAGCCTGAACGCCGCGGGCGCGCAGCCGGGGTCGATCACCACCGGGATCACGGTCGGCAATCCGAGCCTGAAGCCGGAATACGCCTGGAACTTCGATTTGCTCGGAGAGCACTACTTCCCGTCCGTGGGCGTACTCTCGGGCGGCGTGTTCTACAAGGACATCTACGACTTCATTTTTCAGCGTACCGCCCTGTACACCGGCAGCTTGGCGCAATACGACGGTTACTACGCCACCCAATACGAGAACGGTCCGAGCGCGCACCTGTGGGGCGCCGAGTTCGACTACACGCAGCACTTGACCTTCTTGCCCGGCGCGTGGCGGGGCATCGGATTCGACGTGAACTACACCCACGTCGAGTCACAGGCGGTGGTCCCGATCCCGGGCTACAACACGACCAACTACGCCACGCCGCAAGGCGACACCATCTTCCCGTACAAGAACACCCCCACACGGCACGCGCCGCTCCCGCGGCAGTTCCCGAACATGTTCAACGTGGCACTGCTGTACGACTACTCGCCGGTGACCGCCCGGCTGGCTGGCCAGTACACGTCGGCAAGCATTTACCAATACGGGACCGACGGGACCAGCAACCCCGCGTCGGGTGATATCTACAACTATGCCCATTGGCAGATCGATGGGGCGCTGACGTGGACGGTGTTCGGTACGACGGCTCTCACCGCGCAGGCATTGAACCTCAACAACGCGATCTTCGGTTTCTTCACCGGCACGACCGCCCACTCCTACAACGCCCAGCGCGAGTACTACGGCACGACGGTCGGGATCGGGATCCGCCAGGGATTCTGATCGCCGGCGCGCGGTGCGCGGCGGAACTGCGCCGGTGGACCCTTGGCGCCGCGCGCGCGGTACTAACCTTGGAGTAGCTGACGCGCGTTGACGCAGACCTGGCCGCCGCCGGCAGGAGCGGCACGTGTTTGCCGCTCTGCGTGCGTGCTTCTTGCGAGAGCACGGCCCAGCGCCAATGATTGACGGCGCGGCACCGACTACCAGGGGCGCAGGCCATGGACGGATTCGGGCTGGCGACGAACCGCGTGATCTTCGTGATGGTCGTGGGACCCGGCGAGGGGGCGATCGCTGTCGATTCTCTTGACAGCATTGCGGCGTTCGAGCCGGACGCGGAGTCCTGGGTCCTCGACGACTGTACGAACGACGGGACGTACGACACGCTCGTCCGGTGGGGCAGCACCCATCCGCGGAGCCGGATCCTGCGGAACCCAGAGGCGCGCGGCTACCGAGGTATCGCGAGGTCGATGTTCTCCGTCCTCTCGTTGATCGCCGCGGAGCCGGTGGCGCCCGGTCTCGTCGTCAAGATCGACCCCGACACCTGCCTGATCGGACCCGGCGTGGTCGACCTGATGCGCGGCCGGTTGGAGAGCGTGGGTCCTGGCATCGTCGGCGCCTATCGCGTCGCGCCCAGCGGCGTCGCACGAGAGTTCGGCCGGATCCGCCGCAACATGATCCTCGACCTCCTGCCCGTCGGGCTCCACAAGGATCGCCGCTCGATCCGCATTGGCCGCCCTTTCTGGACCGCGTACGTCTCGGCTGCCCGTCGACACGGGTACGAGTTCGGTGAGCACGTCCTGGGTGCCCTGAGCGGCATTCACGGGGCGACAATTCGGGCTCTCCATGCCGCGGGGTTTCTCGACGCCCTGCCGCCGGAATACCGCGCACTGACCGTCGAGGAAGACGTTCTGCTCGGGCTGGGGGCCAAAGCCGTCGGCCACCAGCTCATCGACATCAACGTCGATCGGGCGAATCCGGACGTCTGGGTGCAGTTCCGCCCTCCGGTCCCGCTCGACGCCGATCAATTGCTCCAACGGGGTATTCGAGCCGTACATCCGGTCAAATTGTCCGCAGAAGGCGAGGCCATGCGCTGGGAGTTCCGGGCGCGTCGCCCCAAGGTGAGAGTGCCGGCCTAGCTGACCCCGCGCCCCATTCGGGAGTGTGGCTGATGCGCAACGGAATGTGTGCCATCCCACGTGAGCGTTCCACCCGGTGGGCGCCTGCCCTCGCCAGAAATACGCACTCGAGAGCCAAGAAAGACGTGGAACAGTGATGTACGTCACAGCCCCTAACCCCCATTGGGGCGTTAGTTAAGCGTATACTCGACGGGTGCGAGACTTGCGGCTCTGGCGGCCGCGAGCCCGCATTCGGCGGAGTCCGTGATTTTTGGGTGTTTTGGTTGGCCTACTGGGTGGCCCAGGGAGTACCAGCCGTCTTTGCGGACGGGGTACGAGACAGGCGTCACAATGCTGAGGGAGTTGTACGTGCAACAGGTACTGGCGACACCAGCAGTTTCGAAGGTACGGTCGGCGTGCAGCGGAGCGACCCTCCAGGTGCTCCATTCGCCGTCGCCCGTGCGTCGCGCAGGCCTCGTTGCCGCGTGTGCACTCGTCGCGACCACGCTTGCGGTGATGCCCGCGGTGATGCTCCCCGCGGCCGCAGCTGGCCAATCGACGGCCCAACCCACTCCCCCTGCGCCGACCCCGCCTGTCGGGAGCGCGCCATCGTCTCCCCCCTCGAGCACCCGGCCGACGCTGGATGGGGGGGGCTCCAGCTCGGACGCCGCCGCCAATGCGATTCTCTACCCTGGTGATCTGATACGCCTCAAGATCTGGCGGGAGCCAGACCTCTCGGGTGATTTCGGCGTCGACGAGCACGGCTTCGCAGTCTTCCCGAAGATCGGCCAGGTCCACGTCACCGACATCACCACCGATTCGCTCCGGCGGATGCTGGTTATAACGTACGCCCAATATCTGCGCGATCCGGCGGTCGAAGTGACGATGCTTCGCCGTGTCACCGTTCTTGGCTCGGTCAAGAACCCGGGCCTCTATCCCGTCGACCCCACGATGACGATCGCCGACGTCCTGGCCCTCGCCGGTGGCGCGGACCCGAACGGCAACCAGGACAAGCTCGAGCTAATCCGCGGCGGCAAGAGGCAGCCGGTGCGGTTCACCGAGCGAACCCCGGTGAGCGCCGCCGCCATCCGATCGGGCGACGAGCTCTATCTGCCGGAACGCAGTTGGATCTCCCGCAACGGCTATCTCGTCGGCGCCCTGGTCGGGGGCGCTGTCCTGATCACGACCACCATCATCACGCATCCGTGATATCGATCCGTGTCCGGAGTCACTGTAGGGGATGGCTCGACGTAGCAGCACTCGTCGGACGTTCCACCCGCTCGCCTAATCCACTGGCCATATCCGCCAGGCTTTCACCAAACTGACCTGCTATGCCGCTCAACGACGGGCAACCGCCTTCTCAACCCCTGCTGCCGCAAGGCGCATCGATCGTCCCCGCGATGTCGGCGCACGTGCCGCTCGGCGTGATCGACCGACCGGGTCGCGTCGATCCGGCCACGGTGGCCGGGCTTTGGAGCCTCGTGCGGCGGCATCGGTGGACCGTCGCGGCTGGTGTGGTCACCATGGTCGTATTGGTCGGCCTCTTCACCTTCCTCATCCCACCGCGGTGGGAAGCCGTGGCTGCGGTCCGACTCGAGGAGACCAAGGTCGATCTCCCCGACCTCGTGACGCGGGTTGGTCAGGACCGTGAGGTCAGCACCGAGCAAGAGGCGCTCGAGAGCCGCCGGCTCGCCGAAGCCACGATGGATTCGCTCAGCCTCCGGGCCGTCACGAAGCCGGTGCGGACCCCGCGCGCGTCGCTGTTCAGCGCCATCAAGGTCGCGCCGGCCGACGACTCGGGCCTCTACACGTTCACGCTGCGGGCGTCGGACAAGACGTACGTCGTGCACGACGAAGACACTGACAAGGACATCGGGGCCGTCAAGGCCGGCGGTGCGATCTCGCTCCCCGGCGTCACCGCGACCCTCGCGCCGACGGTCTCCGAGAATGAGTTCACGCTCGCCGTGAATGGACGCGACGTCACCGCCGATGCGTTCGGCAAGGCGCTGAAGGTGGATCGGCCCGATCGCGACGCCAATGTCCTCACCCTGACCTACCGCGGGACCGACAGGAACCTGGTGCGCGATGTGCCCAACGTGCTCGCGGGGCTCTTCATCGCGGATCGCGACTCGCAGCACAAGGTCGAGGCCCGCAGCACAGCCAAGGTTCTCGCCCAGCAACTCGACAGTGTGTCCCGCCAGCTCACGGCCTCGGAGTCCGAGCTCGAGACGTTCCGCGAGCAGAACGGGATCGTCAGCCTCCCCGATGAGGCCACGAGCGACGTCACGCACCTGGCCGAGCTCCAGGCCGACCGCAACACCGTCGGCGCGGAGCGCGACGCGCTGTCGTCGCTCATGGCCGATGTCACGGCGCAGGCCGCTCGGCAACGGCCCGATCAGCCCTCGCCCTACCGCCGACTGATCGCGTTCCCGACACTGCTGAAGAACAACACCGCATCCGAGTTGCTCGCGTCGCTGGCGACCGTCGAGGACGAGCGGACCGCGCTCCTCACGCGCCGGACCGCCAAGGACCCGGACGTGTTGACCCTCTCGACCCGCATCGATCAGATCGATCAGCAGCTCAAGTCGATCGGGCAGACGTACCTCCAAGGCCTCAACAACCAGGTTGCGGCCGACGACAGCGTCCTCCGGACGTCCACGGCCAAGATGCGGTCGATCCCCTCGAAGGAGATCCAGCTCGCGCGCCTCTCGCGGCAGCCCAAGGTGCTGGAAGACATCTACACGACGCTGCAGACGCGACTCAAGGAAGCGCAGGTCGCCGGCGCGGTCGTGGATCCCAGCGTCTACGTCATGGACCCCGCCGTCACGCCGCACAAACCGGTGATGCCGCGACCGCTGCTCTACATGGCGGCCTCGGTGATGCTCGGCTTCATGCTCGGGATCGGGCTCGCGCTGGCCAGCGAGTCGCGCGATCACACGATCCACACCCGTGCCGACGTGCTGGCTGCGACCGGCTCGCCGGTGCTTGGACTGATTCCCCGGATCAACCTGGGCGACGAGTTCATGTCCCGTCTTCGCCTCGCCGAGGACCTCGGACCGCCGGGCACTGGCGGTCGCCGCCGTCTGACCGGCAAGCGGCGCTCCTCGTTCACTGGGCCCCATTCGAACGGCAACGGCTCGGATAGCGTCCTGGTCACCGATCCATCAGCTCGGAACGCGGTCGCCGAAGCGTACAGCACGCTCCAGACGAACCTGGCGTTCATCCACCCGGGTGGTGAGCTCAAGACGATCGTCTTTACGAGCCCGCTGTCTGGCGACGGGAAGACGACGAGCGCGACGAATCTTGCCGTCACGCTCGTCCAGCGCGGCCATTCGGTGCTGCTCGTGGATGCCGACATGCGTCGCGGGGTGATCAACCGGGTGTTTGGGTCCAATCGCGAGCCCGGACTCTCCGACATTCTGCAGGGCACCACGTCGCTGGAGGCCGCGCTGCGCCGTGTGGACCTCGGACGCGCGGGGTCGCTGCACTATCTCACGACCGGGGCGCTCCCGCACAACCCGGCATCGCTCATCGACTCGCCGGCGATGCGGACGCTCATGGAACGCCTCAAGCAGCATTACGACACGATCATCCTCGATTCCCCCCCGATCAACGTCGTCACGGACGCCGCACTCCTCGGCTCCCACGCCGACGGCGTCGTGGTCGTCGTCCGTTCGGGCGTCACGGCGGTCCAGGCGTTGATGTTTGCAATGGAGCAGTTACGCCACGTACGGGCCCCGGTACTGGGGGCCGTCCTCAACGACATCGACTTCCATCGGGACGCGGCATACGATGGTGCGTACCGGTTTCAGGGTCATAGAGACCGGTATTACATGGCGGAGGCCTAGAGAGGTTTGCGGTGATCGCCCCAGCTGGACCTGCCTTGTCGGCATCCGCGAAACCACAGGCGCCGTCGAAGAACGGCGCCGCCAAGGGCGCAGTGGACCGCTTCGCCACCGCGTATAGCGGTGGCATCGCGGCCGCGGCGCGGCTCGGCGTGCTTCCCCCGCGCGCCGCGCGGGCCACGCAGCGCATGCTCGACGCGTGTCGGTACCTCGACGTCGCGGCCGTGCTCGGCGCTGTGGTCGGCGTGTTCGTGCTCACCAACTCTAGTCACCCCGGGGCGGCCAGCATCGCGGGCTTCCTCAACATGCGGGTCACGGTCAAGAACCTCCTGTTGCTCGCGGTCTTCGCCGCGGTGCTGCACACCAGCCTGATGGTGTTTGGCCTGTACGACGAGCGTCGGCTGGAAGAGCCGATGCTGTACGCGCTCCGGCTCGTCGGCGCGTGCCTCGTGGGCGGGATTCCGCTCATCCTGTTTCCCCTGGCCAGCAGCACGGGCGCGGTGCGTCCGATCTCGGTGGGCTACTTCGTGACCGTCGCGGTCGTGACCCTGGCTGCGCTGCGGTGGCTGGTCTGGCTGGCGGCCGCGCCATCTCCGGCCGCCGCCATCCGCAATGTCCTGATCGTCGGCAGCGGACCCCGGGCCCAACGACTGTACCGCGAGCTCTATGCGCACGCCGAAGACGCCGTGCAGATCTACGGCTTCGTCGATACGAATCCCGACCCGATCGCCGAAGAGATCGCGCAACGCATGATCGGCACGCTCGAGGATCTCGAAGGGATCCTGATGCGCCACGTGATCGACGACGTGCTCATCACGCTCCCCATCAAATCGTGCTACGGCAAGATCCAGAACACGATCGCGCTGTGCGAACGACTCGGGGTGCGCGCCGCGTATCTGGCCGATGTCTTCCAGTCCTCGCTGGGCCGGCCCAGCTACGAGCAGACGGGTCGCTTCCCGGTCGTCCGGATGCACGTCGTCAACGACGACCACCGCATGCTCGTCAAGCGCGCCATGGATCTGTTGGGCGGTGCGCTGGGCCTGGTCATCGCGGCGCCGGCCATGCTCGTGATCGCGATCACCATCAAACTGTCGGGTCCCGGGCCCGTGATCTTCAGTCAACAGCGGTTCGGACTGAACAAGCGACGGTTCGCGATGTACAAGTTCCGCACGATGGTCAACGGCGCGGAAGCGCTACAGGCGGACCTCGAGACACGGAACGAAGCTTCGGGCCCCGTGTTCAAGATCCGCGACGATCCACGGATCACGCGGGTGGGACGGTTGCTCCGGCGGATGTCGCTCGACGAGCTACCGCAGCTCTTCAACGTCGTGCGCGGCGACATGTCGCTCGTCGGACCGCGGCCGCTCCCGGTCCGCGACGTCCACAAATTCTCCGAGTCGTGGCTCATGCGCCGCTTCAGCGTCCCGCCCGGGGTGACCGGCCTCTGGCAGATCAGCGGACGCAGCGACCTCGCCTTCGACCGCTGGGTGCTGCTCGACCTGCAGTACATCGACGGCTGGTCGCTGGGCCTCGACTTGCAGATCCTCGCCAAGACCGTTCCCGCCGTCCTCTGGGGGCGCGGGGCTGCCTGAGCGCCTGGCGCGCCTCGCAAGCCTCGTCGTCCCCACCCACCGCCCAATGCTCGAGGACCACCCCGCCGGCCCACTGGAGGCCGAAGGGGCCGCCGCGTTGGGCCATGGGCTGCTCGCGCGCAATACGGCGTGGATGACCGTCGGGCAGGGCAGCCGCGTGTTCCTCGGGGCCGCGTATTTCGTCGTCATTGCCCGCGCCCTCCATGCCGACGGGTTGGGTGCGTTCGCCGGCGCTGTGGCATTGGTCGCCCTCGCCGCGCCGTTCGCGAGCCTCGGCGCCGGCAATCTCCTGATCAAGCACGTCGCCCGCGATCCGCGACACTTTCGACGCTATTGGGGCGGTGCGCTCTCCACGACGATCATCTCCGGGGTCGTACTCGGCCTCGTCGTCATGGCAGGCGCGCATCTGGTGCTGCCCACAACGATTCCATTCGAGGTCATCGGCTGCGTCGTGGGCGCGGATCTCCTCTTCTCCCGCATCCTCGACATCAGTGGTCAGGCGTACCAGGCCCACGAACGGCTGGCGCGCACCGCGCAATTTCCGCTGCTCATCTCCGTGCTGCGGCTGTTCGCGGCGGGCGCGTTTACGGTCATCGGCGACCCGACGCCAGGACGCTGGGCACTGTGGTACTTGGGCAGTTCGGCCGTGAGCGCGATAATATCCGTGGTGATCACTTGGCGGGAGCTGGGCCGTCCCGCCAACGTGATCGGGTATCCGGTCAGGGAATTGCGCGAGGGAATGTACTTTGCGACCAGCTTGTCGGCACAGAATATCTACAACGACATCGACAAATCGATGCTCGCCAGGCTCTCGACGCTCGAGGCCACGGGCATCTATAGCGCCGCGTATCGGCTCATCGATGTCTCGTTCGTGCCCGTGCGGTCGCTCCTGGCCGCGGCGTACCCGCGATTCTTCCAGCAGGGCGTGCGAGGGGTCCGCGCGAGCCTCAAAGTCGCGGTCCAGTTGCTCCCCGTCGCGACCAGCTACGCGACGGTCGCCGGGGTCGCCCTCTTTCTCGCCGCCCCGATCCTCCCTCGCCTCCTGGGTGCGGACTATCAGGCCAGCGTCGAAGCCACCCGATTGCTCGCCATTCTCCCATTGCTCAAGTCGGTGCACTACTTCGCCGCCGATACGCTCACCGGAGCAGGTTATCAGGGACGCCGGACCGTGGCCCAGGTCATCGTCGCGGCCGTGAATATCGGCATCAACATCCCGCTGATCGCTCATGCCTCCTGGCGCGGGGCGGCATGGTCGAGCATCGCCTCGGATGGGCTCCTCGCGGTCATGCTCTGGACAATCGTGTGGGCCACCTGCCGTCACGAGGACCAAAATCCGACCCGCGCCGACGCGACAGTCGGTGCCGCGGCTACGAGGGCCGCCTCATAGTGGACTGCGAACCGCACACCCGGCGGCTGGGCTACCTCTCCGGCGCGCCACGCGTGTCCACACGTCATGACGCGGAGATCGGCGGCCCCCGTTCGCACATTCTCGGCGTGATGGCGGGGTTCCGACACCTCGGATGGTCGGTCGAACCGTACATCGTCGGCGACCGATCCCCGGGCGTCGTGACGCGAGATGCGGGCAAGCTCCTGCGGAAGGGCGGCAAATGGGCGCTCCTCGCCGACGTGGCGCGGATGGGGCTCGCCCCGGTCAACACCCGCACCGCGTGGCGCAAGCTCGCGGGGCGCGTCGATTGGGTCTACGAGCGCTTCTCCGTCTTTCAAGCGTTGGGGCGGCCGTTCGCGCGCGCCGGCATCCCGTGGATCCTCGAGACCAATGAGATGCAATCCGAGGAAGCCCGCGTCGATCGGAATAGTCTCGTGCTCACGTCGCTCGCCCGCCGCTACGAACGACAAGCCTACCTCGATTGCGGCATGCTGGTCTGCGTCAGCGAGCCGCTCAAGGAGCTCGTGACCCAACGGCTGACGGTGCCGTCCGACAAAGTCGTCGTCGTGCCGAATGGCGTGGACACGGACTTCTTCCAACCCCACCCGGGCGCGGCCCGCGCGTTCGAGGGATTTACGATCGTGTACACGGGCGGGGTCGAGCCGTGGCAGGGGATCGACCTCCTCCTCCGATCGATTCACGTCGTTCGCGTCGAGGATGGCATCGCGCTGCACGCGGTGATCGCCGGCGACGGACCGGTCCGTCCCCACTGCGAGCGCCTCGCGATCGACCTTGGTCTCGGCGATTGCGTCCGCTTTCTGGGCCCGGTCACGCGCGAGGCGGTGCCGAGTGTCGTCGCGAGCGGTGACGTCGGGTATTCCGGCCACACGGACACGCAGGGTCGCGCGGTCTTCCGGTCGCCGCTCAAGCTGTACGAGTACATGGCGATGGCGAAGCCCGTGCTGTCATCCTCGGTGGCCGACGCGCGGACGCTCGTCGTCAATGGCGAGACCGGGTTCCTGTTCGATGCGGGCAGCACCGACGGCCTCGCCAACGCACTCCGGCGCGCCTACGCCGCTCGCGACCGCCTGCCGATGATGGGCGCAGTCGCCCGCGAACTCGTCGAGCGGGCGCACAGTTGGACCGCCCGCTGCGAGATGATCGTGGACTCGGCGCAGCGCGTCGCGCTGGAGCTCGCGTGACCGCGACCGCCGCCGCGTCCGACACCACTCCCATGGCCGCGGCTGCACCGGCCGGCGCGCCGCCACTGCTGCCCGGAGTGCCGGTCTACACGGTCCTCGGCATGCGTATCGGCGCCTACGACATCCCCAGCCTCAACGCGTGCGTGGCCAACGCGATCGCGCACGACCTGCGGATCGTGATCGCGAATCACAACCTGCACAGCGTCTATCTGTTCGCCCGCGATCCCGAGCTCCGCGCGTTTCACGCAGCGGCCGAGGTGTGTCACGCCGATGGGATGTCGGTGATTCTGCTCGGCAGGCTCCTGGGCGTCCCTCTGACCCGACGCAATCGCGTGACCTACAACGATTGGATCGGCCCGCTCATGTCGGAGGCCGCACGGCACGGATGGCGCGTCTTCGCGCTCGGCGGGGCGCCTGGAGTCTTCGAGAAAGCGGCGGCCCGGCTGCGGGTGGCCCACCCGGGCCTCGTGCTGGACGGCGCCCACGGGTACTTCGATGCCGCGCCGGGGAGCGCCGACACGGCCGCCCTCCTGCAGCGCATGGCGGTGTATCGTCCGCAGCTTCTCCTCGTCGGCATGGGGATGCCCCGACAAGAGCATTGGGTACTGGAGAACCGGGCGGCACTCACCGCCAACGCCACGCTGATCGCGGGGGCCGCATTCGACTACGTCGCCGGCGTCGTGCCGACACCGCCTCGCGGCCTAGCCGCGGCCGGGTTCGAATGGCTCTGGCGACTGGCCGCCGAACCGCGGCGCCTGTGGCACCGCTACCTGATCGAGCCGTGGTACGTGATGGGATTGGTCCTTGCCGCATGGCTACGACGTCGCCCTGGAGGTGACGCATGACCGCACCAAAATGGGCCGGCGTCGGTGCGGCCCCACCACCGTCAACGCTCGGTCAGTCCGGCGCGCACACCTGGATGGTTCGCCCGGTCGGGGTCCGCGCGTGGCTGGCCTATCCTGTGCTGATCGCCCTGTTTGCGTTGATGGGGCCGTACTCGCTGCATCCCGCGGCGGCGGAGGCGGTCGCCGACCCGGGTGTCGCGGTCGCCAGCGCGGCGAGCGCGGAAGCGGTCCAATCGGGGTCGGGACTGCGGCGATTCGCGGTCCTCGGGCTCGCGGGCGTCGCGGCGCTGAGCCTCAGCATGGCGCGCCGCAGGCGAGGCTATGCGATCCACGAGGCGCGGGTCCGGGGCGGCCTGGCGCCGACGCCCGACGCCCGCGGGATCCTCCCGTGGCTGCTGATCACATACGTGGGCATCGCGGCGGCCAGCGTCTTGTGGGCCGCCGATCCGGCGATCACCGGCCGGCGTGTGGTCGCATTCCTCAGCATCGCGTTCGCGGCCTTCGCGTTCTCGCAGGCCTGGACGCTCCGTGAGCTGCTGTATTTCTCCCTCTGGGCAAATGCCGCCTCGCTCATCCTGGGACTCGTCGGCTCGATCGCGCGCGGTCAATTCCACCCGTTCGCGCCCGCGTGGCGATTCGTCGGGTTCGCGAATCCGAACCTGCATGGCATCGAAGCCGCCTGTCTCATTATTGCGTGCGCGGCGGCCATTCGCCTCGGAGGCCGACGCCGCCCGCTCCAGGCGCTGCTCGTCTTCGGCGTCGTCGTGCTGCTGCTCGCCAGGTCTCGGACCGCGCTTGCGAGCCTCGTGGTCGCCGCTGGGTTCTGCGGTGCCCTGGCGATCCGACGCAACCGTTTGATCGCGGTCGGCGTGGCTGTGTCCGCCATCGCATTCGCGATCGTCGTGTTCTCTCCCGATGTGGTCACCAGCGCGCACCACGCGATCCTACTCGGCCGATCCGCGCAGGCCGAAGATCCGACGACGCTGAGCGGACGCACGCTGCTGTGGGCCGATCTGCTCGACTTCGCCAGCGACCACCGCTGGCTGGGGTACGGCTTCGACTCGTTCTGGACGCCGGACCACATCGCGTTCATCTCGGTCAGACGCGGATGGGTGATCACCCAGGCGCATTCGGGGTATATCGAGACGCTCCTCGACACCGGGCTCCTCGGTCTGGGGGTACTCACCGCGACCCTCGTGGGCGGCGCGCGTGCGGCGATCCGGCGCTTTCGCGCGACACACACCGCGCTGGCCCTCTTCGCGGTCGCGATGTTCGTGTGGTACCTCGTGAACATGATCCCCGAAGCGATGCCCGAAAGTCACTTCAGTACGTTCGTCGTGATGATCCTGCTTGCGCACTTTGCCCTCCGGAGCGCGGCGCCGGACGACGCGGTCGGGTAGCTGTCGGTGATCACGGAGCGGCGGAGATTGGTCTGAGCGGGGGGTACGGCCTGTGCTGATCGACGCGCGGACGGTGGGCCAAGATGGGGTGGTCCAGGGAGATGTGTGCATCATCGGGGCAGGCGCGGCCGGCATCTCGATCGCGTGGGCCCTCCGTGATCGCCCGATCCGCGTGGTGCTCATCGAGAGTGGCACGTTTTGGCCGGACGCCCGCACCCAGGCGCTCTACCGGGGGCGAAACATCGGGCGGCGGTATTTCCCGCTGGATGGCTGTCGGGTGCGTACGTTCGGCGGCAGCACGCAGCGCTGGGGCGGCTGGTGCCGCTCACTCGATCCCGAGGACTTCGACCGTCGATCGTGGCTGCCGGACAGCGGGTGGCCACTGCGGCGCGAAGACCTCGGGTGCTACTATCAGCGCGCCCGCGAGCTGTGTCAGCTCGCCGTGACCGAGGGCGAGATCGACCGGGGGCCACCGCTCCCCGGCCGCCCTCGCTTGGCCGGCAACCACCCGGCGCTCGCCACGGTCGTGTACCAATTCAGCCCACCGACGCGATTCGGCCCGACATATCGCGCGGGACTGGCCGCGGCCAAGAACATCGACGGCTATGTCTCGGCCAACGTCGTGGAGCTGGAGGGGGGTGAGCACGGTGGCCCGGTCACCGCGGCGCGTGTCCGCACACTCGCCGGCACGACATTTCGCGTCGAAGCCAAGACGTTCGTGCTGGCGGCGGGCGGCGTCGAGAATCCTCGACTCCTGCTCGCCTCCAATAACGTGCGTCCGACCGGGTTGGGCAACGAGCACGATCTCGTCGGGCGATTCTTCATGGAGCATCTCCATGTCCGCCTGGGCTGCTTCGTCCCGTCGCGACCCGACACGCCACTGTCGTTCTATGTGCAGGGGCGGCGAAGCGTGCGCCGCCCGCTGGGCGGCCTCACGGTGGCGCCGAGCACGCGCACCTCACGCGGCTTGTATGGTTTCAGTGCGGTGCTCTTCAACCCCCGGCATCGCACGGTGGCGCAGGTCCTCCACCACCAGTCGTTGCGCGGCGATCTGTGGGCGCTGCACGGGATGTCCATCGCGCAGGGCGGCACGATGGGTTTCGGGCTGCGCGTGATGGACAAGCTCATTCGCGATACCCAGGAAGGCACCGCGAACGCCATCGCCGCGATGCCGCACGACACCGGTCAGCGGGTCTACGAGATCATGGGGCGCGGCGAGCAGTCGCCGAATCGCGACAGCCGCGTCACCCTGGCCCGTGAGCGGGACCGGCTCGGGATGCCGGTGGTGGAGCTCGACTGGCGTGTGCGACACGAGGATCTGACCAACATCACGACCAGCTTGGAGACGATCGGGGACTCGCTCGCCGCGACCGGCACCGGGACGGTGCATCTGTTGGAGGATCCCGAGATGGCGTGGGCGGATCGCATCACGGGCAGTTGGCATCACATGGGGACGACGCGGATGCATGCCGACCCGCGGCAGGGCGTCGTCGATCCCGATTGCCGCGTGCACTCCGTGCCCAATCTCTACGTGACTGGCAGCTCCGTGTTCGTCACCGGCGGGTACGCCAATCCGACGCTCACCATTGTCGCGCTGGCGCTCCGGTTGGCCGATCACCTGGTGCCAGGCGCTACGGACGGCCCCCGGCCCTGACCCGATCGTAAAGTTGCTCGAGGATCGCGGTCTGGGTGCGCAGATTGAAGACCTCCACCACGAACGCCCGCCCACGCTGGCCCATCCGCGCGGCGAGCGCGGGATCGCCCAGCAGCGTGTCCAACGCGTCAGCGACGGCCGCGTCGTCGCGCTCCGGTGCGAGGAGTCCGGTCTCCCCGTCGATCACCGCCTCCGGCATGCCGCCGTGCCGCGTGGCGACCACGGGCACGCCACAGGCGCTCGCCTCGTTGAGCACCAACCCCAGTGCCTCCTGTTGCCCGCTGGCCGATGTGTGGCCGGTCAGGGCGACCACGGTCGCGCGTTGCGTGAGTCCGCGCACGACGTCGTGCGGCTGCGAGCCGAGGAACCGCACACGGCCCGCAATGCCGAGCGATTGGGTCAGTCGGACCAGGTCCGCGGTCATCGGGCCCGCCCCCACCTGCACGAGCGAGACATCCGGGTGGTGGGGCGCGACGCGGGCGAATGCCCGAAGCAGCGTGTCAATGCCTTTCTGTGTCCGGTGCCGCGCAGTGTTGAGTACGTAGCGCTCGGTCCGCGGTCCGCTCATCGGCGTGAACGTGTCGATGTCGACGCCGATGTAGTGCCGTACGACTCGGTCGGCGGGATACCCGAGTGCCAGGATCCGGTCGCGGATATAGTCGGACACCGCCACGAACGCCGCGCCCCGCTCGCGCAGCGCGGACCGAGTGAGCAGGTAGTGCGCGACCGTGACGCTCGCGTCTCGCATCAACGTGCGGTCCCGCACCGTGACGTCCCATCCGTGGAACGTCGTCACGAGTGGCACGTCGAGCCACTGCGCGAGCGGAAGCGCGTAGGTGGCATCGGGAGCGAAATGCGCGTGCATCACGCCGAGCTCGGGCAGCGCGGCACGGCGGCCGAACAGGTGCGGCGCGGCCGTGACCGCGTAGAGCGCCCGGGCGCCGCGCGACGCCAAACTGCTGCCGCGACCCCCAATGACGACGGCCGGCATGGTCGATGGCGTCGCGTCGTCCCACTCTCGCGTGAACACCATCGGCCGATATCGCGTCAACGCGCCAGTCTGCTCTCGAATGAACGTCTCGGAGCCGACTGGATAGCGAAGCCGAAAGATGCCGACCGTAGTCAGTGCGACACCGGGGCGGTGGGGCCCTGGGCCGTCGGCTCGTGTCGCGCCGCGGAGTCCCGCACGTAGCCGATCAGCTGGACCCCCGACGACTTGTACTGGTCGGTGCGATGGAATCGCCGGTCGAAGAATGCCGTGAGCGGCGCGTCCTCGTCGGGCGTCCCCCGGCTCAAGAACAACCACACGCGCGGCGCGCCCGCGACCGTCTCCTCGAGGTCCGCCCTCAGGTCGTTGCCCGCCCTGCCCCGCTCCTGGGGAAAGGGCACGATGTTGGTGGCTGACGGGGCGTAGAAGCCCAGGTCGCGCGCGGTGAACGCCCTGTGGGCGACCACGAGGGCGTCGGGGCTCGCGTGGGCCACGAGAAAGGCACCCGCGCCACGGTTATCATCCCGCGCGTATCGAGGATTGGTGTAATACCCGTACAACGCGACCGCACTGACCGCGCCGACGCCCATCCACGCCAATCCCCGGATCGCGCGTCCCGGCAACGCATCGAGTCCAACGACGATGAGCACGAGCGCGGGGAAGAAGGAGATGATCGTATACCGGACGTTGAACGGGTGCACGGTCAGCACCGCTCCCAACGCGACGAACGCGACCGGAAAGAGCAGCCAGAGCGCGACGGCGAGCCGTGACCGCCGATACCGCTGGCTGAGCGACCAGGCTCCCAGCGCGGTCAGTACGAGCAGCACCAGTCCCACTGGCACGACGGTCGTGGCATAGTGCCCGAGCAGCGCGTCACGGTCCGGGGTATGCAATTCATCCAGACTCGGCCCGTACGAATACCCGACCGCAAAGCTCCACAGTGCATAGCCGAACTGGAGAGGCGTCAGGCTGCGGCCGCTGTCGGCCGACACGGTTGGGGGAAATGTCGCGAGGCGATACACGCCGGGAAGACACAGCACGATCATGACCACGAAGGCGGTGATCCACCCTCTCGCACGCACGAGCCATGGCTGAGGTCGATGCGGAGCGGGATCGCCGGCCCCGACTCGCTCGGGGGCCGGATCGCGGGTTGCGAGCGCGACATACGTGACGACGAACGCGATGAACGCCACGCCGACGGTGTGACAATAGAATGTTGCCGCGGCGGCCACGACGGTCCCCGCCTTCCACTCCCACCGCCCGGGCTCGGCGAGGGCTCGTTGCAAGCAATACACAGCGACCAACGACAGGAACAACAGCAACGCGTATGGCCGCGCCTCCTGGCTATACCAGATATGAAAGGGCGAGATGGTCATGGCCACCGACGCGAGCAGCGCCACACGTTCATCCAACCACGTCCGGACGACCAAGAAGAGCAGCGGGATGCTGAACACGCCGACCAGCACGGAGGGCACGCGCAGAGCGGCCTCGACGCCCAGTCGGCTGCGCAGTGCGAGGCTCGCGCTTGCGACGAGGTAGTACAGGGGGGGGATGTTGCTGTTCTCTTCGCGCTGCGTGATGACGTGCCACGCGCTTCCCTGGGCGCTGATCCACGTCACGATCTCGTCGTTCCAGAGGCTCTGGTAGCCAAGCCGGTAGAACCGCAGCCCGCCCCCGATAACGATCATTGCCAGGAGCGCCATCACGATCCACGCCTGCGGCATCCGGCGCGCGTCCGTCGGGGATGGGTCGGATGCCCGAAGGGCCTGGGGGTGTGCCGGTGGCACGGATGGATCGACTGGAGGGGTAGGTCGAGCGGATCGCGAGGACATGACCTGTGGTGCGAGACGGTGGAAGGTAGCGCGGCGAGGTCGTTACCTGGTAGCGGCCGAGCCTGCCCTTCCACGAAATGACGCGCCCCGCGATGTGATGCACATCACCGGCCAGGGTGCACTCGAATTTCGTTTTCTGTCACGAAGCGCGGTGGCCGTGGTTCGGCGCCCCCCGAGGGTCGCTTGACGATCAGGATCGCCGCCCTACGTTCCCGCGCTGTGCCACCGACGATCGAGCCCGTCCGACCACGCTGGCCATATCTCGAGGAAGCGCTGCTGGCGATCGCCGTGATCGCCACCCTCGGCGTGGTCTGGTCGGTCAAGTATTTCCCGTACCAGGACACGACGAACAATCTGGCGCGGTATGTCCTCATGGACCGGGCCTGGTTCGGATCCCCCGCGCCCTTCGTGCAGGTGCGCGCGATCCCCACGCCCTACATCGCGCTCGATCTCGTCGGTGTCGCGTTGACCCATATGCTGGGACCGCCGCTCGCGCTTCGGGCCATGGTGTCGCTGCTCATATGCGTGATCCCGCTCGGCACGTACCTGCTCCTGCGCGCGACCTGCCCGGAACGCCGCGGCTGGGCCCTCGTCGCGGTGCTCTGCAGCCTGAGCTTCTATCTGCTGGTGGGGTTCTTCAACTTCGTCGCGGGGATCGGCGCAGCCCTGATCTGGCTCGCCGTGTGGTGGCCTCGCCGCGACTGGTCGGATCGTCGCACACGTCTCGCGCTTGTCGGGGGACTGGCCATCGTCTTCTTCGTACACCTCGCGGGTGCGATGTCCGTCCTGGTCGTCTTGGCCGTCGCCGCCGTCCCCGACACGTGGGCGCGCTGGCGCGCGTGTGGTCTCCGGTGGCCGCCCGCGCGTGCCCTCTGGACGCCGCGGGTCGCTACGCTGGTCTCGGCCGCCGCCGCGATGGCACTCTGTGCCGCTGTCTGGCACCTGAGTCTGGGCCCCGAACCAGCTGGCCCGACCATCCCCCCCGACTTCCGATCGTTCGGGAACAAGCTCGCCAATCTCGCGAGCCCGTTCTATTCGCTGTCATTCATGCAGATGTCGATCATGGGCGTCGGCTACGGCCTGTCCGTCGCCGCGTTCCTCGCCAGGAATTGGCGCACGCTCCGCGCCGACGTCCTCCTCTGCTCAGCCGCCGTCTTCCTGCTGCTCTTCGTCGTCTTTCCGTACCAGATCGACGGCGCGGGATTCGTGGACATGCGATGGCTGCTGCCCGCGATCCTGCTCCCGTTTTGCGCGACTGCCGCTGGCCCGGTGGCGCCGCAGCGCATCCTCCTCGTGATTCCGTTTACCGCCGTGCTCGTGCACGCGGCCTTTGTGCAGCACGCGGCCACCGTGATCGATGGCGAGCTCGCCGAGTATCGGCAGGTGCTGGATGCGGTACCGGCTGGCGCGCGACTCTTGCCGTTGATCGTGGAGCCGCAGTGGCGGCAGCGGCTGTCGCCGTACCGTCACTTCGCGCTCTGGCATACGATTGACGGCGGCGGTCGGGTCTCCGGTCTCCTCACCGAAGAGAATCGCTACGATACGAACCCGCCGGCCCTCAGTCACAAGTTCTTCGGGCACTTCCGGGAGCCGACAATCCTGTATTACCCTGACGAACGCTGGGGCACCGAGCGCATATTCCCCCTCGATTGGCCCCGCATCGCGACGGATTACGACTACGTGATCGAGGCGGGCGCCGATCCTCGCACCCGCGACGCCCTCGACGGACACGCCGACAAGGTCGATAGTGCCGGCGACGTCGCCTTGTACCGAGTCCGCAGGGGCAACGGCGCCTGACCATGCATACGGGACACCGCCCGGGCAGGACATTCCCCACGCACGCGTACGCGCCGCCACACGCGACCTGACACGGCCTCCTCAACCGGGGGCGCGCGCCCGACATCGCCGCCGATGCTGCGCCACGGCCGCATCGTGGTCGCGGCGATCGCCGTGGCGGCGACCACCCGCGCGGCGCACGGGCGGCACGAGACGCGTGCCGACGCGTCCGTGATCGGCAGGGGCGCCGGACACGCACCAGCGCCGATGGACCCGCGATCGGATGTCCGGATCTGCGCCGGCGGGGACGTGACGCTGGGCACGAATCTCGATACCGCGTGGAGCCGGCGAAAGGCCGCTGCGACTGGCGATGCCACCGGAGCGCTCCACACGCCGGAGGCGCTCGTCGGCCCGCTCCGACCGCTCATGCGCGGCGCAGACATCGTGATCGTGAACGTCGAAGGCGCGATCGGGGACGGCCCGGTGACTGATCCCAAGTGCGACCTCACGCGCCAGAACTGTTATCTGTTGCGCGCCCCATCAGAGGCCGCGCGCGCGATCCGGCATCTCGCGGACAGCGGGAGCGTCGTCGTCGCCAACGTCGCCAACAACCACCTCCATGATGCCGGTGCCGCGGGCGTGGCCGCGACACTGGCCGCGCTGGACAGCGCCGGGGTGCTGGTCACCGGCGCGGACACGGTCCCCACCGTTGCCGTCACCGCGCGGGGCGACACCGTCGCCGTGCTCGGCTTCAGCGTGTGGTCCGACCCCAGCGTCAGCGACTTGGACGCGGTGCGGCGCCTCGTCGCGAACGCCATCGATCACTATGGTCGCGTCGTGGTGACCGCGCACTTCGGCGCGGAAGGGCGCGCGGCACAGCGTACGCCCAATACGACCGAACGCTACGTCGGGGAGGATCGCGGAAACCCCGTGGCGTTCTCGCACGCGGCCGTCGAGGCCGGCGCGACGGTCGTCATCGGCCACGGCCCGCATGTGCTCCGGGCCATCGAGTGGTGGAACAGCGCGCTCATCTTGTACTCGATGGGCAATCTGATCAACTACGGGCCATTCGGGTTGGCGCCGCCGATGAATCGGGGGGCCGTCGTGTGCGCGACGCTGGATTCGGCCGGGCTGCCACGGGATGTCGTGCTGCGCGCCACGCGGCAGCCGATGCCGGGCACCGTCCTGCCCGATTCCACCAACCGGGCCCGGGCTCTCGTTGACTCACTCAGTCGTCTCGATTTTCCGGCGACCGGTGCCCGCGTTGACCAGGCGACGGGAGCGATTCTCGAACGGGGACCGGTTGCGCCGTCGGCGGACCGAGGAGCGATCAGCCCGCGTCCACGTGCACGTCCGGCAGCTCCAGATTCGGCACCACCGTCGTCGAATCCTCCTCCATCTCGGGCATCACCCGCCGGACTGCCCGCCACGGCTTGACGCCGCGGACCATTGGCCGGATGAGCGGTGTCTCCACGACCCGCCCCGCCTTGCTGCTGGCCTGTACGAAGTGGCCGTCGCCCACGTAGATGCCGACGTGCGAGATGTGCCGAGTGGACCCGAACATCAGCAGGTCGCCCGGCCGCAGTTGAGCGGTATCGCGCGGGACCGTCATGCCGCTCGTCGCTTGCTCCCGCGCCGTGCGCGGGAGCTCGATCTTGAGCGCGGCCATGACATACCGCACCAACCCACTGCAGTCGAAGCCGTGCTCGGGTGACGCGCCACCGAGGATGTAGCGCCGCCCGATCTGCGCCCGGGCCAGCGCGACGAGCGAATCCCGGAGCGACCGAGCGCTGGCGGTGAACGCGGCGAACGGATCCGCCAGGTCGCGATGCGGCACCCCGCGAGTCGCCGCGGCCGGCTCGACGAGCTCGACCGCTGGGATGGCTGCGGGGCCTCCGGCTGGCGCGTCGACCGCCACCGGGCTGATGCTATCGATCACCGGCGGCGTCGTCCGATGATTCGCCCTGAGCAGCAATGGCAACTCGACCTGCGCCATGGCCCGTTGCAGGGGCAGTGCACAGGACACAGCAACAGCGCCAAGCAGGCGAACTCGACTGTATGCCATCTTCGGTAATTTAGACGATCGGCGGTGGTCCCCGGTAGACACACCCGATGTGTAGCATCTCTCGTACCTCGACGGCCCGCAGGCTCGGCACCGCTGGCCGCAACTGGTCCCAGAGCCACATCGCGAGATGCTCGCTCGTGGGGTTCTCCAATCCGGCGATGTCGTTGAGACAGTGATGGTCGAGCTGGGCGCGCAGCGGCTCGAACGCGTCCACGATCACGGCGTAGTCCATGACCCATCCGGCGTGCGGATCCACGCGGCCCGCGATGGTCAGCCGCACCGTATACGAATGGCCGTGCATCCGGGCGCACACGTGTGTCGGCGGCACATGCGGGAGGCGGTGCGCGGCCTCGAATCGAAACTCGGCGAACAGCTCCATTGTGGCCCCCTCGCCCGGCGGAACGGCGCCACTCATCGGATCCCCAGCAGCTTGTGGCTTTGGAGACTCAAGCGCCACTGCGGGTGCGCCAAACAATACTCGACCGCGAGCCGCGTGTTGGCGGCCAGATGCGGGCCGTCCATCGGCTGCAAGAAGAAGTGGCGAAAGTCGAGCTGGCCGTACCGCGTGGGCTCGCCACGCTCCTGCGGATAGACGAGTTTGACCTCGTCCCCTCCGCGGACCACGAGCGGCGCATCCGCTTTTGGCGACACGCAGACCCAGTCGAGCTCTGCGGGCGGCTCGATCGTGCCGTTCGTTTCGACCGCCACTTCGAACGCCCGTGCGTGCAGCGCATCGATGAGCGGTCGATCGAGCTGCAGCAACGGCTCGCCACCCGTGCACACCACGAACCGACGGCTTTGCCCACCGGGCCAGTGTGCGGCCACCGCGTCCGCCAGCGCCGCCGCATCGCGGAATTTGCCACCGTCCTCCGAGGTGCCGACGAAATCCGTGTCGCAGAACCGACACACGGCCGTCGCGCGGTCGGCCTCGCGTCCCGTCCAGAGGTTGCACCCCGTGAAACGCAGGAACACCGCGGGCCGCCCCGCGTGCGCGCCCTCACCCTGGAGCGTGTAGAAGATTTCCTTCACCGTGTACGCCATGACCGGGCTGTGCGTCGCGCCTCAAGGAGGAGTCAGCGAGGCGTGCTGATAGAGCGCGGGGTCCGTGAGCTCGGCCTCCCGGAACCCTTTCTGCCGGAGCTGGCAGGCATCGCATCGACCGCACGCCACACCGCTCGGATCCGGGTCGTAGCAGCTCGTGGTCGCGCCGTACTCCACGCCCAGCGCCCGGCCCAACACGATGATGTCGCGTTTCGTCATCCCGATCAGCGGCGCACGGATCCGGATCGGGGTCACGCCCTCGACGCCCGCGCGCGTCGCCAGATTCGCCACGCGCTCGAACGCCGAGATGAACTCGGGACGGCAGTCGGGATATCCGCTCCAGTCGATCGCGTTGACGCCGATGAAGATGTCGCGCGCACCCACGACCTCCGCCCACGCCAGCGCATATGCCAAGAAGATCGTGTTGCGCGCGGGGACGTACGTGATGGGAATGCCCGATGCCCGCGTACCCAGGGGCCGGTCCTTGGGGACCTCGAGGTCCGTCGTCAGCGCGGAGCCGCCGACCGCGCGGAGGTCGATCTCCACGATGCGATGCGTGACCCCGTATGTCGCGGCGATGCGCGATGCGGCCTCGACTTCGTGGCGGTGCCGCTGTCCGTAGCGAAAGGTGAGGGCCACGACCCGGTACCCGGCCCGGATCGTTTGCGCGAGGAGCGTCGTCGAGTCGAGTCCGCCACTCAGCAGGAGTATCGCGGGCGCCCCCCCCGCGCCCCGTGCGTCGTCGGCCTCGATCCGGATGTCGGTGTCGTCCATTCGTGGAAAGTACCGACCGTGGGGTCCACACGCGACGACACACGTCGCAGGTGGGGCGCCGACCCCTGGATGGTGCCGCTACCAGCCGCGCGCGCCGTCGGAACGCAGGGTCAGCGCCGCGCGGCGGGCGACCGAATCCGCGTGCGATGCCGCGACGGTGGCTTCCGCGAGGTCCGCGATGTCGGCGCGAACATCGGCGAGGATGGCGCCCGGTCCGGTGGGATGCTCGAATGTGCCGCTGGCCCAGTTCGCGAGCACGATCACGAACAGGTCGTGGTCGGGGTCGATCCAGATCGATGTCCCCGTGTACCCCGTGTGGCCGTAGGCCGCGGTGTCCATGTACTGCCCACAACTCGCGCCGCCGGCGCACGTGTCCCACCCCAGTGCCCGCGTGCCGCGGGTCCGGGTCGTGAACCGCGCGATCGTCGTATCGCTCACGATGCGCACGCCGCGGTAGACTCCGCCCTGCAGCATCATGCGCGACAGGATCGCGAGGTCGCCAGCCGACGAGAACAGTCCGGCGTGCCCCGAGACGCCACCCAGCGTGGCGGCGTTGCGGTCATGGACGCGACCCAGCGGCGCCTCGGTGCGTGCCACGCGGCGATCGTCGGCCCGCGTGGGCCGGAATCGCGTGTTGTGCATCCCGAGCCGGCGGTACACGTGCCGGGCCAGGTACTCGTCGAGCGGTTCCTGGGCGATGGCTTCCACCACGAAGCCCAGGATGTCCGCACCCAGGTCGGAGTACACATACCGCTCGCCGGGCGGACACTCGAGTGGCGTGGCCAGCACCGCGCGACGTGCGGCGGCCGGGGTGCGCGCGAGACGCCAGAGCTCGCGCCCCGGGGGCAGCCCCGATCGGTGCGTGAGCAGCTGGCGAATGGTGACGCCCGAAGCCGCGCCCACCCGCCACCGAGGCAAATACCGGCTGGCGGGTGCGTCGAGTTCGATCCGGTGGCGATCGTAGAGGAGCATGACCGCTGTCGTGGTGGCGATGACCTTGGTGAGCGATGCCAGGTCGTACATGGTGCGTGCGGCGTCCACGGGCGCGCTGGTCGGCGTCCAGTCCACGTGCCCGTATCCGCGGGCGAGGAGCGTCGTGTCGCGCCGGCCGATCACGACCGCGATCCCGGGATATCCTCCCGCCGCGAGCCCGTGCGTCACCACCCGATCGACGATGGCCACCGGATTTGGCGCGGTATCGAGCGCCGGCCGGGCGCCGACGACGCTGTCCGCCGCTTGGACGAGCGCGGCGCACAGGAGCGCGAAGACCACGTGCATTCAACAGCGACGATCAGGCCGCGAGCGGCGTCAATTCGGTCCGCGCTGCGGCGCGGCCGCGGGCGCGGGCGCGGGCTTCGTGGCTTGCGCCGCCGTCGTCGGCGGTCGGCGTGCGTGGTGGGTCGTGTCGGGTGGCGCGCTCAACACGTTGGCCGCGCGCGCGGCGCGGTGGAACGCGAGCAGGATCGCCTGCATTTCCACGGGCGAGGTGCTCAAGGCGAAGCCGCCGAGTTTCTCGTCCGATACGAAGATGTGGTAGGTCACCACCGCCGCAGCGTGCGCGCGCTCGACGTGGCGCGTCACCGAAAGCGCGCGCGGGCTCTCGGTCTCCTGGATCTCCGGCCGGTCGGACGCATGGGGCGGCAAGGGGCGAGTCCCCCGGGCGACGAGTGCCCGGGCATCGACGACGAAGTCATCGACCGCTGCGGCGTCCAACGTCAGCGTCACGGTCCGCGTGGCGGCTCCAGCCGCGCCGACGTAGACGTGCTTCCCGGGCCCCGCTTTGATAACCATGACCCCGTCGCCCACGACGAGGTTGGCGACCGTGCGCACCTGCGCCGCGACCTGTGCGGGCCACGTGGTCAGCGCGACCGCCGCGCCGACGGCCCACCACCACGCCGCTCCCAGCCGTCGTGCCATCGACTACGACCCGGTGGCTCCGACCGCGGGCTGTTGCTGCGTGAGGCAGTGCAGGGTGCCGTAGCCCCACACGAGATCGACCGCGTGGATGCCGACCACCTGGCGGTCGGGCATCACGCTGGCCAGCGTCGCGAGCGCGTCTCGGTCCCGCGGGTCGTTGAACGTTGGAACGATGACGGTCCCGTTGGCAATGTAGAAGTTGGCGTAGCTCGCCGGGAGCCGCTGCCCGTTCATCGTCACCGGGCTCGGATAGGGCAGCGTGACGATCTGAAATGCCCCGTCGTCCCCGCCCGCCAGTTGGAGCCGACGCAGATTGTCCTCGGAGGACGCATGGTTGTCGTCCGCGGGATCGGACTCGAAGGCCAGCACCATGATGTCCGGGGCCACGAACCGCGCGACGTCATCGACGTGGCCGTGAGTGTCGTCGCCCACGCACCCCGCGCCGAGCCACAGTGTCTGGCGCGCGCCCAGGTAGTCGCGGAAGAGCCGCTCGTAGCCGCCGCGGTCGAGGCCCGGGTTCCGGACCTGTTGATCGCTCAGCAGGCACTCTTCGGTGACCATCACGATCCCTTCGCCGTTCGTGTCGATCGCCCCGCCTTCGAACACCGCGGGTCCACGCCCGTCCGGCCGCACGGCCTCGACCAACGGCAGCCCGCTGATTCGCGCGACGGCATCGCCGACGCGCGCGTCCTGCGCGTAGTTGTCGTACTTGGCCCACGCGTTGAATCGCCACCGCACGAGGGCGGGGGTGTCGTCGCCGCGTATCACGGCCGTCGGCGCCGAATCGCGCAGCCACGCGCGGTCGGTGGGCACCACGTGGAGCATGTAGCGGTCGCCCGCGACGCCGTGCGCGGACAACGCGGCCTGCGCCTGCACTTGGATCGCCGCGTCCTGACAGAGCACGTGGACCATCTCGCTCGGCGCCAGCGCGCGCACGATCTCCGCATACACCCACGGGATCGCCTCGAGCTTGCCGGGCCAATCGGGCTCGTGATGGGGCCACGCGATCCACGTCGCCGCGTGCGGTTCCCACTCCGCCGGCATGCGGTTCGCCATTAGTCGCGCGTCACCCGAGATAGCGCTGCAGGATCGGCCCGTACGCGTCGATGCGCCGGTCGCGCAGGAACGGCCAGTTGCGCCGTGTGTCTTCCATCACCGCCGTGTCGCACGTTGCCACCAGGATCTCCGGCGCAGTCCCGGCGTCCGCGATGATGCGGCCGAACGGATCGCTCACGAAGGAGTGTCCGAAGAACTCGAGTCCGTCGGTCCCTGGCTCCGGCTCATGGCCCACGCGGTTCGCGGCCGCCACGTACACGCCGTTGGCGATCGCGTGGCCGCGCTGCACGGTGCGCCAGGCCTCGACTTGGGCGGCCCCGAACTCCTGCTTCTCCGACGGGTGCCATCCGATCGCCGTCGGATAGAATAGGATGTCGGCGCCCAGGAGGCTCGTGATCCGGGCGGCTTCGGGATACCATTGGTCCCAGCAGATCAGTACGCCGATCTTCGCGTAACGCGTCTGCCAGACGCGGAATCCGTTTGCGGCGCCAGGCGTGGTCCCGCGTTCATCCTGCGTCGCGTCGCCGGGTGTGAAGTAGTACTTCTCGTAGAACAGTGGATCGTCCGGGATGTGCATCTTGCGGTAGACGCCCAGCAACGCGCCGTCCGCATCGATGATCGCCGCCGAGTTCCGGTACACGCCGGCCGCCTGCCGCTCGAACAACGGCACGATGAGCACGACCGCCAGCTCCCGCGCCAGCGACTGCAGCGCGTCCGTCGTCGGTCCCGGGATCGGCTCGGCCAGGTCGAATCGCTCCCCCTTCTGCGCCTTGCAAAAATAGAGCGAGTTGAACAGCTCCTGCAGACACACGATCTGCGCGCCCCGCGCGGCCGCCTCGCGCACCCGAGCCACGGTCGCGCGCAGATTGGCCGCCGCGTCCGAGGTGACCGCCGATTGGATGAGTCCCACGGCGAAGGTGTGATACATGGACTACAAAATTAGCCCGATGACGATGTCCATCACGTTCGTCCCGGTGTGTCCGGTCTGCAGGAGCGCACCCGCCGCATCGAGTGCCCGATGGGCGGCATGGGTCGCGAGATCGGCGGCCGGATCGCGCCCCGCGCCCAACACCGTCCCCCACGTCATCCCATCGACGATCCCGCCCGCCGCGTCCGTCGGTCCGTCCCGCCCGTCGGTCCCCGCGGCCAGCATCGTGATGCGACCCATCTGCTCGCCGTCATTATCCAATGATCGCGCGGCAGCCAGCGCCAACTCCTGATTCCGTCCACCCAGCGCGTCGGCGGGTGGTACACGTCCCGCTGCAAATGTGACCGTCGTCTCGCCGCCCCAGATCACGCACTTCGATTTCCGGGCGTCCGGGCCGCGCGCGCGCTTCTGACGGGCCATGAGCTCGCTCGCGAGTCGCACGCCCGCGATCGATGCTTCGCCGGTCAACGGGCTTTCCACGACCGTGACCTCGTCGATCCCTGCCGCCCGCGCCGCCACGGCCGCGGCCGCCAAGGCGTGCGCGTTGCTCACGATGATACGGATCGCCACGCGCGCGAACGCGGGGTCGTGCGGCTTGGGTGTCTCCGGTGCGTCGCCGCGCTCGACCGCCGAGAGGTGTCGGCGCGCGGCATCCGGAAGCCGTGCCCACAGGCCGTCGCGCTGAAGTGTCGCGACCAGTGCGGGCGCGGTGACCGAATCCCCCACGCAGGGACCCGAGCTGATGGACGCGACGTCATCGCCCAGGACGTCGGAGACGATCAGGCAGTGGACCCACGCTCCTTGCAGCGCGACGGCGAGGCGGCCGCCACCCCATCGCGTGAAGCGCTTGCGCACGGTGTTCATCGCCACAATGTCGGCGCCCGATGTCATGAGCGCGGCATAGAGCGCGGCCAGATCGTGCTGACTGAACGCCGGCACATCGGGAGCGGGCGCGGCGGCGAGACTGGTGGCGCCCCCCGACACCAACACGATGACGTGGTCGCCTTCGCGCACCGATGCCGCGGCCGCGGCGATTGCGTCCGCGGCCGCCATCGAATGCGGGCCCGGGATCGGGTGGTCGCCGACCACGACCCGAAGTCGCGGGTCCGCCGCTGGATCGACCGCCGGTGCGACGATCACGCCCCCCGCCAGCTCTCGCCCCATGGCCGACACTCCCTCCGCGGCACCGGCCGCCATCGCATGCGCGGCCTTGCCGAGCGCGATCACCCACACCGCCGCGTCGCTCGGGATCTCCAGCCCGAGAACCGCGTGCCGCGTCGCGCCCTGCGGCTGCGCACCCGCAACCGCGGCCTCGAACAAATGGGTCAGGAGCCGACGTGGGGAAGGGATGGCGGTTAGCGGTTAGCGGTTAGCACATAGCGATTGGTGATAGGCGATTGGCCAAAGGCGTAAGTCCCGTCGAGCCGTCGAAACTCACCCGCCGACCAGCCGACTAACAAATAACGAGGGCCGGCTCAAGTACACAGGAGCCGGCCCTCGCACGCCAATCGCTAGCTGCCAATGGTTGCCGCTAACTACTGCCCCTTGGTCTTGTCCAACGCCGACCCGAGATCCGTGTACGACGTCTCCACCATCTCTTTGAACGGTCGAGCGACGTACCGGATCTTGCCGTCGGCGCCGACGATGTAGAGCGTCCGCATGTCCAGCTTGTACTCGCTGCTGTACGTGCCGTACCTGGTCCCGACTGCGCCGCCCGCGTCGCTCGCGAACACGAAGGGGAACTTCTCGTCCGCCGCCCACGACGCCTGTGTCGCAGGGTCGTCGGCACTGATGGCGATCAGGGTCACGTCCTTCCCGCCGTGGAACAGCGTCGCGTACCGATCGCGATACGCTTCCATTTGGTGGGTGCAACCGCTCGTCCGCGCCTTGGGAAAGAACGCGAGCACCACGGTCTTTCCGCGGTAGTCGGAGAGCTTGAACGGTTTGGTGAGCACCTGACCGGCGGACGCCGCCGGAAGGGTGAAGTCGGGCGCCATGTCGCCGACATCCGGGGCATGGTCCGCCGCGGCCTGCGCGGTGAGGGCTGCCGGCGCCGCGACCAACATCGCGCCGAGTGCCAGGGCGTGGGACGCAGTCCGCGCGAGGCCGCGGAGAAGGGTTCGTGCCGAGTCATGCCGACGTGCCTGCATCGGTGCTCCTGGGCGGGTAAGGGTTGGCGAATTGTGCCCTCGGGACTGCCCCTTTGCAACGCCGCACGCCGCGGACTGTGAAAACTAGACAGAGATGGGCAGCAGACCCCCTTCGGACAGTGTGACCGGACCGTGACGTCGCCGTGGCTGAGGCCGTCTTGGTGGGAACGTTCGGCTGTCCTTGCACGCGCCTCCGCCGGTGCGCTTTCCGGCCTGCGTGGTGGCGTCTTTGGCGCGCGGAGTCCCGTGACCGGCAGTTATAGCAACCCTCGTGTGGCGGCAGCGTACGCCCGATCGAACGCGGCCGTGACCACGCCCGCGCCGATGGTGGGTGCTTGCACGCGCTGCGCGACGACGGTCGCGTCCGGCTCCACCTCCTGTCCCCGGTGCGGGGCCGCCATCACCGGGACGCACCCTGGCGAGCAGGCCGAACGCATTCGACTCCGGCTCCAGGAATCCATCGGCGATGCCTATCGTCTCGTGGAGCTGCTCGGACGTGGCGGGATGGGCATCGTCTTCCGGGCCCGCGAGCTGGCGCTCGACCGCGAGGTCGCGCTCAAGGTGTTGACGCTGGACCCGATGCTGTCGCCCGAGGCCTATGCGCGGTTCGAACGCGAGGCGAAGCTCGCGGCCCGTCTCGACCACCCGCACGTGGTCCCGATCTTCGCCGTGGGGCAACGGAATACGGTCGCGTTCTATACCATGCGGCTCGTGCGCGGCGGGACCGTCGAGGACCTGCTGACCGCACACCGAGCGCTGGATTTCCAGCACGCACTCGAGATTCTCCGCGATGTCGCGGGGGCGCTCGACTACGCGCACGGACAAGGCGTCGTCCACCGGGATATCAAGCCCGCGAACGTGCTCATTGGCGACAGCGGCCACGTCATGGTGTCCGACTTCGGCATCGCCCGAGGGCTCGGGGTCGGCGATGCGGCGCTCGGCTCGGGCGCGGTGATCGGGTCCCCGGGCTACATGTCTCCGGAGCAATGGCGAGGTGAGGAGATCGACGCGCGCGCGGACCAGTATGCGCTGGGGGTCGTGGCGTTCGAGATGCTCACCGGTCACCGCCCGTTCGAGACGGTGCGGGTCCAGGATCTCATGAAGCTGCACCTATCCGCCGACGTCCCCAACGCCTCGTCGATCAAGCCCACGCTCCCGCCATTCGTGGACCTCTCGATCCGTCGAGCGATGTCGAAGGAGCGCGGCGCGCGATTTACCTCCGCGACGGCGTTCGTCGATGCCCTGGCCGGCAAGCGCCCGGTGTCAGGATTGACGCGCACGTCGATGCAGATGTCGAGTTCGCCCGAGGAGCCGAGCACGAGCGGCATGGGATCGATGGTCAACACCGTGCTGGCGCTCGTCATCGTCGCCGGCGCGGTGGCCGCGGGTACGATCGCGGTGGAGCGGCGCGCCGGCGGGGGTGCGGCCGAGCGGCACCTGGAGCGGACACCCGCGGTCGCGGTGACCACTGCCGCACCCGACTCGACACTCACCGTGGATACGACGTTCGATGTCAATACCGCGCCCCCGCCGACGAACGCGCCGTCTGTCGAACGCCAGCCGGTGTCGGTCGATCCGACGCTCTTCCCGACGCGCAGTCGCGCCGTCGCGACGGACGCACCGGGTTATATCCGAGTGCTGGCGCGCGGCGGCACCGCTCGCGTCCGTGTCGATGGACGGATGTACGGGTTCTCGCCGGTCATCGTGCGGGTGGCAGCGGGCGCGCACGTGGTCTCGCTCGAGAGTTCAGGTGATGCGTTTCTTCCCGCGCAGATCACGATCGACGCGGTGTCGAACGACACGCTCGCCGCGATCTTCTCGGCCCGCGTCGCGCCCACGACCTCGCAGGACGAGCCGGCGCGCGACAACGCGCGCGCGCCATTGGCGCCGGCTTCCCCCGGACCAACAGTTGGTCCGTCCGCCGCCGCAGGCCCGGCGCCGGCTCCCGCGGCACCGCCCGCGGGCGAGCCTAGGCCGCCGTAGGGGCGGGCGCACTCGCGGGCGTATTCGCGGGCGTACCCGCGGCCGCCGCCGTGGCCCGGGCCAGCCTGGCATAGTCGTCCACCGCGTGTACCAGCTCGTCAACGGCCACGGATTCGTGGTCCGTATGTGCGACGTGGATCGAGCCCGGGCCGAAGAGGTACGGCGTCCCCCAGTTCGAGAGTCTCGGGATATCCGTGGCGTACGCGACCACGCCGGTCTCGAACCCTGGCACGGTCGCCAGACGCACGGGCGGCACGAGCATCGCGAATTCGAGGTTGCCCTGCGGCTCCGCCCACTCGCGTAGCCGTGCCTCCACGACGTCCGCCGATCCGACCAATCTGACCATCAGCCTCGCCTCGGCCGACGGCGCGACGACGTTCTCCGCGAGGCCGCCGGATAACGTCCCGATGTTGACTGTCGAGGCGCCCAACAGGGGATCGGTCGGGAGGACGACGGCGTCGAGCCCGGCCAGCAAGTGCACCAGATCGCGGGTGGCCGAGTGTCCCAGCTCAGGATATGCGGAGTGCGCGGCGCGTCCCATCGTACGGAGGGTCGCCCGTAGCGCGCCTTTGGTGCCGACCGCGAGCACGCGCTCGGTCGGCTCGCCGTTGATGAGGACACGACTCGTCGTCGCGACATCGTTGGCGGCTGTCGCTCCGTCGTGCGTCGATTCTTCGCCCACCACGAACAGCAGCGCGACGGCCATCCCTTCCGCGCGCAGCCGTTCAGCCGCGCAGATCATCGCGGCGGCGATCCCCTTCGCGTCACAGGACCCGCGTCCAAAGATCCGATCGCCGACCAACCGGGGCGCCGCGAACGGGGGCACCGTGTCGAGATGCGTCGAGAACGTCACGACAGGTGGGGCGCCCGTGGTCGCCAGGATGTCATCACGCCCCGGCGTCACCGGGATCCGCTGTACCTCCCACCCCCGGTCCCGCAGCAACCGCTCGACAGTGCCCACGACCTCCCCCTCCTCGCCGCTCACGGAGGGTACGCGCACGAGGTCGAGCGTCAAGGCGATAGGGTCGAGCGTGGGGAGGGACACAAGAGGAAGTGGTGAGTGGTTGGTGGTCACCTGCATGCCACTTGCGGCGGCGACGCAGCGCGATACGAGATATGTGGCCTGACGTCGCCGGTCACGCTAGGGCCTGCCGTTTCCACTCCGTCGCCGGCCCGAGGCATCAAGCACAAACCACAAACCACAAACCACAGACCACAAACTACATTTCCATTCAGCCTGCGCGCCGCGCGCGCAGTGGCTCTGCGATCCACGCCGCGCCGATCGGGTGCCGATCTGGCCGGCACCGCTTGGCATGTCGCCAGGGGACCTCACAATGCCGCACCCTGATTCGTTTCGCAGCCGCGCGACGCTCGACGTCGATGGCTCGGTCTACACCATCTTTCGCCTCGACGCGCTCCGTGGCGTGCCGGGCGCCACGGTGGACCGATTGCCGTTCAGCCTCAAGGTGCTCCTCGAGAATCTGCTCCGCAACGAAGATGGCACGTTCGTGAAGCGCGCCGATATCGAGGCGCTGGCCGCGTGGAACGTTGCCCGCCCGCCGGAGCGCGAGATCGCGTTTCGGACGAGTCGCGTACTCCTCCAGGACTTTACCGGCGTGCCCGCGGTCGTCGATCTCGCGGCCATGCGGGACGCGATCACGGCGCTGGGCGGGGATCCCAGCCGCATCAATCCGTTGCAGCCCGTAGATCTCGTCATCGATCACTCGGTGCAGGTGGACGAGTATGGGTCGGATGCCGCGTTCCTCATCAACGCCGGGCTGGAGTTCGATCGCAATCAGGAACGCTACGCGTTCCTGCGCTGGGGCCAGACCGCGTTCGAGAACTTCCGCGTCGTGCCTCCCGACACCGGGATCGTCCACCAGATCAATCTCGAATACCTGGCATCAGTCGTCTTTACGCGGCGCGACGGCGACACGACGATCGCGTATCCGGATTCACTCGTCGGCACCGACTCGCACACGACGATGATCAACGGGTTGGGCGTCGTCGGCTGGGGTGTCGGCGGCATCGAAGCCGAGGCCGCGATGCTGGGCCAGCCGCTGTCGATGCTCGTCCCCGAGGTCGTGGGATTCCGACTGCAGGGCCAGTTGCCTGCGGGCGCCACGGCGACCGATCTGGTACTTACGGTGACGCAAATGCTGCGGCAGAAAAAAGTGGTGGGCAAGTTCGTCGAGTTCTACGGAACGGGACTCTCCAGTCTGTCGCTCGCCGATCGGGCGACGATCGCCAACATGGCGCCCGAGTACGGCGCCACGATGGGATTCTTCCCCGTGGACGCCGAGACGCTGGCGTACATGCGGCTCACCGCGCGCGATGCGCATCAGGTGCGTCTGGTCGAAGCCTATACCCGCGCTCAAGGAATCTTCCGCACGGACGAAACTCCGGATCCGCAGTTTGCGGACAGCGTGACGCTCGACTTGGCCACGGTCGAGCCGAGCTTGGCCGGCCCCAAGCGGCCGCAGGACCGTGTACCGCTCTCCAAGTCCAAATCGATGTTCCGAGAGGCGTTGGGTGCCGAGCTGCTGAAGCTCGAGGCCCCGGCCCCGGTCACGCAGACTCGTCCCGCCGCGTCGATCTCCGCGTCGCCCGAGGTCGTGCGTGCGGTCATGGCGGAAGACACCGAAGGGGGGGCGCAGCCCCAGCACGAGTCAACTGGCGTATCCTGCGAGCTCAATGGACACCAGTTCGTGCTGAGCCACGGCGCGGTCGTCATCGCGGCCATCACGAGCTGCACCAACACGTCGAACCCGTCGGTCATGCTCGCGGCCGGGATGCTGGCGCGCAACGCCGTCCGGGCTGGGCTGCGCAGCAAGCCGTGGGTCAAGACCAGCCTCGCGCCGGGATCGAAGGTGGTCACCGACTATTTCCGGCAGGCGGGTGTCCTCGATGACCTCGCGACGCTCGGATTCAATGTGGTGGGCTACGGGTGCACGACCTGCATTGGCAACTCCGGCCCGCTGCCGCCGTCGATCGCGGAGGCCATCGAGCAGGGCAAGCTGGTCGCGACTGCCGTGCTCTCGGGCAACCGCAACTTCGAGGGACGCGTCAATCCGTTGACTCGCTTCAACTATCTCGCGTCGCCGCCGTTGGTGGTCGCGTACGCGCTGGCGGGCCGCATGGACATCGACCTGGCGACTGAGCCGCTCGGAGTGGGGGCCAAGGGACCGGTGTTCCTCCGCGACATCTGGCCGACGTCGCGCGATGTCGAAGTCGAAGTTGCGCGGTCCGTCCAGCGGGGTATGTTCGACGAGCAGTACGCCAACGTCTTCGCGGGCGATGCGCGCTGGCGCGGGCTCCACGTGCCGACCGGCGACCGCTACGCATGGGCCGCCGACTCGACCTACGTCAAGAACCCGCCGTACTTCGACGGGATGACCCGCACCCCGCCCGGCATCCTCGCGATCACCGGTGCCCGCCCGCTCGCCATGCTCGGTGATTCCATCACCACCGATCACATCTCACCGGCGGGCAACATCCCGGCGAAGAGTCCAGCCGGCCAGTGGTTGCTCGAGCACGGCGTCCAGCGTGGGGATTTCAATTCGTACGGCGCCCGCCGCGGTAACCACGAGGTCATGGTGCGCGGCACGTTCGCCAACATCCGGCTGCGCAACGAGCTCGCGCCCGGGACCGAAGGCGGGTGGACACGCACCGATCCGACCGGGCAGGCGGTCACCATCTATGACGCCGCGATCGAGTACGCGGGTGCCGGGACACCGCTGATCGTCATCGCGGGCAAGGAATACGGGACCGGATCATCGCGCGATTGGGCGGCGAAGGGCACGCGGCTCCTAGGCGTTCGGGCGGTGATCGCGGAATCGTTCGAGCGGATCCACCGCTCCAACTTGGTCGGCATGGGCGTCCTGCCGCTGGAGTTCACCGACGGCGCGACACGACAGTCGCTCGGGTTGACGGGATTCGAGACGTACGCGATCGAGGGGCTGACGGCCGACATGACGGCGCGGGCGAGGCTGACGGTCTGTGCGCGGGGCCGCGATCAGCGGGACGTCACCTTCACGGTGCTGACCCGCATCGACACGCCCGAGGAGCTGGCCTATTACCGGCACGGCGGGATTCTCCCGTACGTGCTCCGACAGCTCGTCGAAGGGCGACGCTAGCCTCCTTCGCCGCTCTTCTCGCACCGGCGGCGGGATTTACGCGGCCTCGCCGCTCCCCGCCGTCTGTCCGCTTCTCCGGTCCTCTCGCTCCTTTCTCCGTTCTGCCGACGATCGACGGGTGGTGTTTTCCGCGGACATCGTCTGAGTGGACAGGGCGTTGGTCGGGCACTGGTGGATGAAATCGCCGTCGGCCGGTGACCAGTCCACGTCCGCGATGGCGCGCGCGCGTCCTGACGCGTCGAGTTGCATCACCGTCGGGGCCAGTGCCACGCACAGCCCGCACCCGATGCATTTGGCGAGATCGACGTCGATCCGCACGCGACGACACGGGAAGATGCTGCCGCGCGGTGCACGTGTGACCGCTTCCCAATTCACGAGCGCTTCGCGTGCCGCACGATAGCCCTCGGCGATGAGCCCTTCGGTATCGGAGAAGCTGAGCCAGCCCACGTGTCCGATGCGCGGACGAATCAGCAGCATCGGCGGTCCCTCCCACTGCGTGAGCGGCACGAGCTGCAGCGCATGCATCATCGCGGTGGCCGCGCGCATGTAGATCGCGGCGAACCCCTGCGACAGCACGTTCCCGCCTTGCGAGAGGTCGGTGCTGCCGACATCGACCGCGATGACGACATCGGCGCCAAGCCCCGCGATCTGCACCGGTAGATTGTCGATCGTCCCGCCATCGATGCAGAGACGACCGCCCACGGGGCCGGGTGGGAAGAACCCCGGTAGCGCACACGATGCGTACACCGCGTCGCAGACCGGGACATCGCGCAGGCCGGGGAGCCCCCACACGGTCTGCGTCCCACGCTCCACATCGACGGTGTTGACGAGCACCGGCACCGGAAGCCTGTCGAAGGTGCACGCGGGGACGTTGCCCTCGCACAACGCGCGAAGGGGCTCGCCGGCATAGATGGACGACGCGCGCCGCCGCTCGAGCAGCATCCCGACGTGGTTGAGCCGAAACAGGTCGCGCCGTTGGAGAAGCGTCGCCCGCTGCGCCATCGCCGATGTCGGCATCCCCGACGCCACGGCTGCCGCGACCAGCGCGCCGATGCTCGTGCCCGCGTAGAGCGAGGGACGGATGCCGGCTTCGGCGAGCGCCTGGAGGACGCCGATGTGGGCGAAGCCTTTCAGCCCCCCGCCTCCGAGGACGAGCGCTATGCGATGCGACACGGTACGGTGCGAAGGATCGGGGTCACGTGGCGTGATGATGGTGGCGGGGACTCGGCGGCGGCGCCGGTGTCGCCACCATGCTCGCGACGACGACGACCGGCCGCACGATACCATCGACGCGGGCCGAGAGGTGGAGCGGCGTGTTGTGTGTCTCGCCAGGAAGTGTCCATCTCGCGCGAACCGCCCCCAGGGAATCGGTGGCCGGCGCGCTGTCCGCAAGGACGCCCCCGCTCGGCCGCAACGTTATGCGCACGTTCGGTACTGCGTTTCCGGCCGCATCGGTCACCCGCAGGATGACGGGATTCGCGAGTTCCTTTCCTGCTACGCCCTGCTGACCGCTTCCGCTGACCGCAGACACGGACGCCGCCGGGCCAGGCAACGCGAGGGCGTGCAGAATGGTCGGTCGGACGAGGCGTCCATTGCCGACCGTTGCCCGCAGCCGCTGGCGACGGGCAGTCGGACCCAGTACCCACGACGCCGTGATGTCGCCCATCGAGTCGGTGCGCGCGGCGATCGGAGTGACACTTCCACCATCCATCGTCGCCCACACGACCGGGACGTCGGCCAACGGACGGCCGCTCGTATCCGCGAGATGCACGGAGACTCGATCGGCCAACCGGGTCGCGATCGGCCCGACCTGTTCATCGTGTTCCGCCGTGACGCGTGTATTGGCCGCCAGCGGCTCGGCTTCCGCGGTCACCATCGCCGCGCTGTCGAGTCCCTCGATGCTCGCGATCAATCGTTGGCGTCCCGGGATGTCGCCAAGCCGCCAGCTCGTTCGTGCGCGCCCGTCGCCATCCGTCACGACCGCGCCCACGTCTGCGGCGCCGCTCCCGTCTACGCGGCGGAATCGGACGAGCTCACCCGCGAGGGGGCGGCCGCGCCGAGACGTCAGCCGTACCGTCACGGGCGAGGCCAAGAGGGTACCCGCCGCGCCATCCTGACCGTCACCGGCTACCACCGCGATCGCCCCAGGCTCCGGCACGACCGTCACGAGCACCTGTGCGACGACGCCGTCGCTGGCCCATGCCACCGTGGCGTGCCCGGCGCTCACTCCGGTGATGTGGCCACCGCTGTCAACGGCGACCACGTTCGTGTCGAGACTTCGCCAAGTGCCCGCGCGAGCTGCGATCATGTAGCCGCGACTATCGGTCGTCCGCACCGATATGGCTCGGGTGGCGCTCTCGGCGACCACGATGCTGCTGTCGTTCGCCAGATGGACGGCCGCGACCCGTGGCCGCACCACGACGCGCGACCGGGCGACGAGTTCACCGACCGACGCGACGACCGTCGCGGACCCTGGCGAGCGAGCCACGACCAGGCCGTCGCCTGCGGTTACAACCGTCGAATCGCTCGAGCTCCAGGCGATGGTGGCCCCGACGAGCGCCGTTCCATGCCTATCGGTGACCGTGGCCGCGACGTGGAGCGTGTCCCCGATCGCCCACAGGGTGTCGAGACCCGGGGTCAGCCCGAGCCAGCTCGCGCCAAATGTTCCCACTGTACGACGGGTCGTAGATCCGTCCAGGCCAACGGAATGCACGTATCCGAGCACGGTCGCCATCGCCGCCACCACGGTCGCGATTTTGGCGCCCAGGCTAAACACATGATGCACGCGGGTCGGTCGCGTCGTGACGGTACGCCCCATACGAGAGCAGACGCCCAGCGGAACGGCAGGGCAACCCGGGGCCAGCGGATGGCAAATCGGCGGGGCGGGGGTGTATTCGCGATGTATATAAACTAATAAACGTTTATTAACATTTCGTTAGTGCGAATGCGAAAGCCGCCCCGTTGCTCCCGAGCCGGCCTTTGAGCGTCGCTCGGTAACCGCTGGCTCTCTACTGTAAGAACAAGAACAACCCATACAGGCCTACTGCGGCCCCGGCGATGGCGACGATCAGACCGGCGCTGCCTCCAATGATGAGGCCGATAATGAGGGCGGCGCCTCCAACGATCATGAGAGCCCCGCCAGTGCCGAGTCCGCCGTGATGGTCAGCCCCGTGAGCCGTGACGGCATCGGTGGTGGTATTCGCTCTGATGCCGGCGGTGGCGGCCGCGTAGCTCGGGCCGGCCGCGGGGGCGGAGCGGGCGGCGTCTGGGGCGCCGGCGTTCGCATTGGCCGCCGGTCCTGGGTCGGCAATCGTGGCCCCTCCGGCGTTCACCGCCTGCCGCTGGCCGCCAGCCGGGGCGATGAACTGGGTGGCTACCGGGCCACCCTCGTTTTGGAGGCCGCCCGCCATGGTCGGGGAGACGCTCTGGGCGGACGCGAGACGGGGTAGTGTGGCGAAGGCTGCGGCCACGAGTATTCGAGACACTACGCGCATGGACGACTCCTCGAGAGTGTGTAGGACCAGTGGACGCACTGCCTGCGTCTGGTTGACCGCAACGGCGGGTACGACTCTCATTGGCAAGGACCGCGCTAGCGGGGCGAGCAGCCGCTGGCGCCCCGGCCTCCGCGTGCTAACATAGGCCGCATGCCAATGATTCGGAATGTCGCGACCGCGGTCGCCATCGGCTGTGTGTTCCCGGCCAGTGCCTCATTGCGGCCGGTCGCAGCCCAGGCAGCGCACGCCACCACCACCGAGATCGACGCCCACATCCGTTTCCTATCGTCGGATCTGCTCGAAGGGCGTGCGCCCGCGACGCGCGGGGGCCAGCTTGCGATGGACTATATCGAGAGCGTGCTCGAGGCGGCTGGGGTGCAACCGGGCGCCAACGGCTCGTACTTCCAGTCGGTGCCGATCGACGTCGTGACCGCCGACCAATCGGACATTCGCGTCGCAGCCTCCGGCAAGGCGACGGCTACCCTCCGCGACCCCGAAGACCTGGTCCTGTCGGCGGGATCAGCGACCGAGAACAGCGCGGCGCATGCCGAGATCGTGTTCGTCGGCTATGGCGTGGCCGCGCCCGAGTATCACTGGGATGATTTCAAGGGCCTCGATGTGAAGGGCAAGGTCCTGCTCGTCCTCGTCAATGACCCGCCCGCAACTGCCGCGGAGCCGACGCTCTTCGACGGCAACGCCATGACCTACTACGGCCGGTGGACGTACAAGTTTGAGGAAGCCGAGCGACGCGGCGCGGCCGGCATGTTGATCATCCACACGACGGAGCGCGCGGGGTATCCCTGGCACACGGTCGTTGGCTCGTTTGCCAAGGCCCAGCGCATGCTTCCCCGGGATCCCAATCTGCCCCCGCCGCTCGGCATCCGGGGGTGGATCACCGACAGTGCGGCGACGGCGTTGCTCGCGCAGGCCGGACTCGATCTGTCGAGCCTTCGGGCCCAAGCCGCGACGCGCGACTTTCACCCCGTGGCCACGGGCATCACCCTCGACGCATCGTTCACCAATCGCGTCGAACACCTCCAATCGGCCAACGTCATCGGCCTCGTGCCGGGCCGCGATCCGGCCCTGCGGCGCCAGTGCGTGGTCTTCACCGCGCATTGGGACCACCTGGGCATCGGTCCACCGGTCAACGGCGACTCGATCTACAACGGCGCCGTGGACAACGGATCCGGAGTCGCGGACGTCCTGGCCATGGCCCGCGTCGCCGCCGCGTCGCCGCGCCCACGCCGGTCGCTCCTGTTCGTCCTCGTCACGGCCGAAGAATCGGGCCTTCTCGGGTCCGCCTACTTCGCCGACCACCCGACGGTCCCCATCGCGGACGTCGTCGCCAACCTCAACATTGACGGCGGCAACGTGCTCGGCCGCGTCCGCGACCTCAACGTGCTCGGCGAGAACAAGAGCTCACTCGGTCCCGAACTCGCCAAGTATGTTGGCCCCACGGGGCTGCGGCTCTCGCCCGACGCGCACCCGGAGCAGGGACACTTCTACAGGTCGGACCACTTCTCGTTCGCCAAAGCGGGCGTGCCTGCAGTGTCGATCGGCCCCGGCATCGATTTTGTCGGACGCCCGGCAGGCTGGGGCAAGGAACAGGACGAGGACTACACGGCCCACCGATACCACCAGCCATCCGACGAGTACCGAGCCGACTTCGATCTCACCGGCGCCACCCAACTCGCTGACGTGGTGCTGGGATTCGGTACCGCACTCGCCAACGCACCCACCTTCCCGACGTGGAGTGCCGGCGCGGAGTTCCACCGCCAGTCGAGTACCGGCGCGGCCCAACCGTGATGCCTCGGGGTGCGCGCGGCGGCGCCACGTGCCGCGTCGCGCTGCACGCGCGCGCCTCGGTTTCCTGCCCTGCACGCACGCCAGGTCGGTACGTCCCCTACGTGCCCCTCGTGCCCCTCGTGCCCCTCGTGCCCCTCGTGCGCGTCATGCGCCCCGTGCGCCCCGTGCGCCCCGTGCGCCCCGTGCGCCCCGTGCGCCCGCCGCGCGTGGTCGCCGTGATCTCGGGGCTCGACACGCGTCTACTTTTATGAGACTCCGGTCGCCGGGCAGCGCCGAGCGCTGCACTGGGCACGCTGAGTCACGCGGCGGACAGAGGGAGGGGCCACGCCGGCGCGCACGCCGGTGATATTTGGTTGAAGTGGAGCATGTCGCAATAGTACAATAGGCAGTCCCTCATGCGATGGAGGTTCGTGGAGCCATGCCAACCCCATTTCTGAGCTCTGAAGAGTACGATGAGCGCGCGCATCAGCTGTACAACGACGGTCAGTACGACGAAGCGCTCGATGTGCTCCGCGAGGGACTCGCGCTCTACCCGAACGCGGTGGAGTTGCACGTGGGGGTCGGCTACGCGCGCCTCGCGCGCGAGGAATACGCGTGGGCCCGCAAGAGCTTCGAGGAGGCCATGGTGCTCGACCCCGAGCACGAGGACGCGCTCGCCGGACTCGGCGAGACGCTGCTGAAGTTCGGGCAACACCAGGCCGCGATCAAGAATTTCCGCCGCATCCTCGAGCTCGGATACCGCGACGACGTCGAGCTCATGCTCCAAGCGGGACGGGCACTCTTCCGCGAAGCGCTGATCGAGCCGGCCCGCGAATTCTTCGACATCGCCGTGCACCAGGTGCCGGATTCCGCTGAAGCGGTCGCGTGCGTGGGCTACGCGCAGCACCGGATCGGCGATGACGACGCCGCGATCACCACGCTGCGCCGCGCGCTGCAGCTCGATGGCGATCACAGCGAGGCCCGCATCTACCTCGGCAACATCCTGTACGACCGAGGAGAATACGAGGCCGCCCTCTACCACCTCGACCGCACCGCGCCTGATGACCACTGGGACGAACTGGGCATCTGGCGGCTCGTCGAGCTCAAGAAAAGCGTGTACCGGCTGACCGACGACGATCCCGAGCTCCGGCCCTGGGATGCCCGGCTGGCCGAACTCGCGGGTGACACGGACGACATCGATGAGATGCTGGCCGAGATCGAGCAGAAGGCCACCGACGAGGCCAACGGCGAGGCCCGGAATCAGCTCGAGCTGTTCGGCGCGCTCCTCACCGATCTCGCGACGTCCAAGCGGGACACCGAAACGCACCGTGTCGTCCGCGACGACCGGGAGTACGTCGGCACGTGGGACGACATCGTCTCCGCGATGCGCGATGCCAATAGCACCTTCGCCGGCCGGTCGCTGAGCGAGTTCATGCTGACCGAGGCCCGACGCGGTCTCTCGATCACCGGCGTGCACATCCCCACCCACGACGCCGAGAGCTTCGTCCGCGGTAGTGCCGACGCAGGGCTGTTGCGCATCGTGCGGTGACGGATCCCGGCGACGGGGACGCCGCGGGCGCCCCCGCTGTCGCGGCACACGCAGCAGCGCTCCCACCCACTCGCTCGACGGACGCCCGCCCGGCCGCGCCATCCGTCCACCGCACGGTCCTCCGCAACGGGCTCACCCTCCTCGTGCGCCGCGACCGCTCGACAGCCGCGGTCGCCATCGTGACCTACGTCAAAGCCGGGTATTTCGACGAGACGGATGACGTCGTGGGCATCGCCCACGTGCTCGAGCACATGTACTTCAAGGGCACGCCGTCGCGTGGCGTGGGCGAGATCGCCCGCGAGACCAAGGCCAGCGGCGGGTACCTCAACGCCCACACGATCTACGACCACACGAGCTACTACACCGTCGTGCCCGCGTCGCGGTTCGACGATGCGCTGGCGATCCAGGCCGATGCGTACGCGCATTCGCTGATCGACGCGGCCGAGCTCGCGAAGGAGATCGAGGTCATCATCCAGGAGGTCCGTCGCAAGGAGGATGCGCCAGCCGCGATGGCGTCGGAATCGTTGTACGCCCTCCTCTACGATCGACACCGGATCCGCCGCTGGCGCATGGGACGCCCCGACCAGCTCCGGACGTTCACGCGCGATGGCGTCCGGTCGTTCTATCAGAACTTCTACCGCCCCGGCAATACCATCCTCAGCGTGGTCGGGGATGTGGACCCGGATGACGTACGGCGCGCCGTCGAGGCGCGGTATGCGCCGCTCGTCGATGCACCCGTCCGACGGACGCCGGGGCCCGGGGAAGGTGGCGCGCGGCCCGGCGCACGCTATCGTGAATGGGGCGGGGATGTCGCGCAGACGCAGATCGTGCTTGGCTGGCGCACCGTGCCACCGCTCCACACCGACTCGCCACTACTCGATCTCGCGGCGCTGGTCCTGGGCGCCGGCCGCAGCTCGCGCCTCTATCGCGCGGTCCGCGAGCGGCAGCTCGCGACGACTGTGACGGCCTACGACTACTCGCCCACCGAGATGGGCGCCTTCATCGTCCACGCCGAATGCCCACCGGAGTCCGCGGCCGCCGCCGTCCGCGCGATCTGGGCGCAGATCGCCGACATCCGCGATCACGGGTTCGGCGCTCGCGAGCTCGAACGTGCGCAACGGCTGCTCGAGTCGCGCTGGGTGCGGCGGACCGAATCAATGGAAGGGCAGGCCTCCTACCTCGCGGATTGGGAGGCGCTCGGCGATTGGATGCTGGGCGAGCACTACCTCGACAGCGTGCTTTCCGCCACCCCGGGCGCGGTCACCGACGTGGTGCGACGCTATCTCGATCTCGCCGACGTGTCGGCCGTCGTCTACCGCCCCGCTGCGAGCCCGGCCGTCGCCACCGACGCGCACGCCTTGCTGGCGCCGGTCGCGGTGACACCGCCGCCGCCTCTCGAGCCGACGCCGGTGGCTCCCGGCGTCGCGCCTGCGTTCGCGCCTGCGTTCGCGCCTGCGCCGGCCGAACGCGAGGCCGCTGGTGTGCGCGTCTACCGAACGGCGAGCGGGATCCCCGTCCTCATCCGGCGCAGAGTCGGCGCGCAGATGACGCATGCGGGCGTCTTGACGTTCGGCGGCGCGCGCGATGAAGGCGTGGCGCGCGGTGGCCTGACGACCCTCATGGCGCGCAGCGTCCTCAAAGGCGCGGCCGGCCGGACCGCGGCACAGCTCGCGGATGCGGTCGAGATGCTCGGGGGTAGTATCGGAGCGGGCACCGGGAGTGAAAACGTGGGCTGGTCGATCTCCGTCCCGGCGCGATATACGGCGCAGGCGCTGAGGCTGCTCGCGGATGTCGTGCAACAGCCGACGCTGTCGGACGCCGCGCTCGAGACCGAGCGCACGCTGGCGTTGGCGGAGCTCGCGACGTTGCGCGATGACATGTACCGTTACCCGGTTCGCCTGGCGACGCAGGCCGCCTACGGCGATCACCCGTATGGCGTCGGCGTGCTGGGGAGCGAGACGTCGCTCCGCGCCATCACGGGCGCCGATGTGCGTGGATGGCACGCTGACCGCGTGCTCCGCGGACCCACCGTCATCGCCGTCGTCAGCGACCAGGACCCCGATGCGTTGGCGAGCGACATCATCCATGTCTTCGATGCGCTGCGCCCATCGGCGCCCACCGCGATCGCGCGCCCGACATGGCCCACCCACGCCACGCCCCGCGTGGAGCGACGGGCCAAGGCGCAGACGGCGCTCGCGCTGGCCTTCCCCGGCCCCGGGCGCAACGACGACGACCGGATGGTGGCCGAGCTCATCGCCATGGTCGCGAGCGGTTTGGGCGGTCGGTTCTTCGACGAGCTGAGGGACCGGCAGTCGCTCGCCTACACGGTCCGCGCGTTCGCCCTCGAATGGACGTTGGCCGGGATGTTCGTCGGCTATATCGCCACGTCACCCGACAAGGAGGCGGTCGCGCGCGCCGGCCTGCTCGGTGAGTTCGCCAAGCTGTGCGAGACGGGTGTCTCGGCGGACGAACTCGCCCGCGCGCAGATGTACGCCGTGGGCACCCACGCCATCTCCCGTCAGAGTGGCGCGTCGCTCCTCGCCGAGGTCATCGACGCGTGGGTGTTTGGCGAAGGACTGGAGGAGCTGGAGACCTACGAGCGCCGCGTCCGCGCCGTCACCCCCGACGCCGTCCGTCGCGTCGCGCGCGCCTATTTCGATCCCGACCGAGTCGTCGAAGGGATTGTGAGGGGCAGCGGATAGCGGATTGGCGATTGGCGAAGAGCCCGCCTCGCATGGTTTGCCCGTCCGCAAGAACTTCCGCTGCGAGCCGTCGTGCGCATCGACACGCTCATCGCCAGTGGCTGGTCGCTACCCGCTGCCCTTACTCTCCCGCACGGCTCGGATCACCGCGTCCACTGCGGGACGCAGCCGTCCGCTGGCGGCGCGCAGCCCCGTGATGCTGCCGTAGTCCGCCGCCTCGGCCACGACCACGCCCTTGATCGCGCCGCGACTCGCGCCCCATACCAATTCGCCCCACACGGCCTCGCCCTGCGCATCTTCGCCGTGCGCGGCGGGGTTGCCACCGGCCGCGAAGACCCACTGCTCCTTCTGGGGCGTCGGCTGACGCTGCATCCATCGGTCGGCGGTGTGCATGCGCGCGTCGAGTGACGATGCCCCGCCAAACGTCGGATAGAGTGTGAATCCCACGACATCGATCGGCGATACTGGGTCGATGGCCCACTGGTAGAGTGCACTGTCGCGCGCGTCGTAGGCCGCGATGGCGATGCCGGTCTTGATGCGCGGATCGATCGCGTGCACGGCGCGGGTGGCCGCCGTCAGGTACTCGACCCATGCCGACACCGGGAGCCGACCGAGTGCGCGCGCGCCGCGGCCGTACGGTTCGTCGGCCGCCACGAGATAGTCCGGATGGAGCTGATGCGCGATCCGCTCGAGATCCGCGATCCGGGCCGCTTCGTACGCCCGCCGGTCCAGTTGATACGCGGCTGCGGCATGGTCCGGGTAGCCCAACGTCACGATCAGGATCGTGCTGTCGCGGCGCAGCGGGTCGAACACGCGTGCGAGCGAATCCAGCGTGGGGCGGTGGGCCCCCTCGGGGTCCACCGTCACGCTCACGATCTCGGCGCCCGTGGTGTCGAGCAGCGCAAGATCGTTGCGGAGGACGAGTGGCGACGGCGGGGCATCCAACGGTGGCAGCAAGCGGAGTCCCACCGAGAAGTCGCCCGCCGGGCGCGCCGGCAGCGTCTCGGTGGTGTATCGGTCGTAGCTGCGGACGGCGTCTGCGGCGTACGGGAGCCAGAGGCCGGTCGCCACCACCCAGGCGCATGCCTGCACAGCCAACACGACGCGCACCGGCCGACTGATTCGCCAGCGGGCCGGAAACGCGGGCGCGACCAGTGGCACGAGCAGCGCGTACGGAGACGCGAGCGCCCACGGACCCGCGATCGCGCCGATTGCGGTGGTATGGGCCGCCGCGATCGTGAGCGCCCACGACGGCGGCGAACCGCCGCCGCCGCCCATATACCGGGTCGCCGCGACGGCCATCAGGAGCAGGTCATACGCGGCGATCGGCACGCCCACCCACGGCGTGACGAGCCGCCGAGCCGTGGCGTAGAGCGCTTGCAGTACGAAGATCGCGACGGTCGCGGGCCAGATCCACGCGACCCCAGACACCGAGCGGCCCGTGAGCGTCGAGCTTGTCGCGACCGCGATGACCAACGCCGGCGCGGCCAGCAATGCGGCTAATCCCGACAACGCGGCCACCTCGGACGGCACGCCGCGCTGCTGTGCGATCTGGCCGGCGAGGAAGATGTCCCACGCCAGGACGATCACCGCGAGCACGCCGAGTGCGATCACGAGCCGTCGCCCACACCACCTCCCGTCGGACCGCACTCCGTCCGGACAGTCCGCGAACGGCGCTGACCGTCCCGCGCGCGAACATCGGGTGGGCGGCTGCGTCGATGCGCAGGCAATGGCGACGGCATCTGCGAAAGCGACTGCGACTCCCTGGCCCGCGTCACGGTGCCGACCGCGCGCGCCCCTACCCGCGCGGGCGTTGCTCGGTCAGGATCTGCGTGGCCGAGAGCCGCCGGGCGAAGACCGTGAGGGCCTTGTTTGGGTCGTGCGTCCGCGGTACCAGCACGTCGAGCAGCAGCAACCTGCGTTCCGGCATGGTGTGGATGGCCAGGTGGCATCCATGCATGAGCAGGATGCCGGACAGGCCGCCTTGCGGCAGCACTCGGACCAACGGCGACCCTAGTGGCGTGAGCCCCACCGCGCTCGCGGCCGCGATGATCAGCCCGGTGAGCAGCGAGGCGTCTCGCACCTGCGCCTCGGCGACGCCCACAAAGTCGGCGATCAGATGCACGTAGGTCGGCGCCGGACTCACGAGCGGGACGCTCACCGACCGCCCTCCCGGCGCCTGTGCCACCCGGGATACGGGATGATCATGAGAGGTCGTGGGGAACAGAAAATGAACGACCGGGGGGGGCAAGCTAGACCCGCCCGCGAGCGCTGGCAAGCGGTCGTGCGCTCCCATAGCTTCGCCGCGATGCGGGACTCTTGGACGATCGCGCGAGTGGTCATCGGCGGCGGTGTGTGCGCCGCGACAATGGGCTGCCCGCGGGTCGGGTGGGCGCAGCAATCAGGCTCGACGATCCAACCCGAAACGCGCATCGATCTGCTGGCGGCGCACACGACGGCGGGCGAGTTGGGCGCGGGTGCGGTTGCATCCGCCGGCGAATATCTCCGCGTCGGCGGCGACCTGGGCGCCGGCGTGGTCGGCGGCGACGGACGAGGCACGCGGCTCGGCGCGCGCGCCGATATCTACGGTCGGTTCCACTTGGACCCGCTCGCCCAATCGCGATGGGCGCCCTATCTCGTGGCTGGCGGCAGCTTTCGCACCGACCAGCGATCCCGCGGTCAGCTGTACGCGCTTGGTGCGCTCGGCGTCGAAGGCCCCGAGTCCCACCACGTCGTCCCGGCGTTCGAGTTGGGACTCGGCGGCGGGGTGCGGATCGGTATCGCGCTACGCCGCGCCTTTGCGACTCATCGCTGACAGCCCGCCCTACGCCGCCGTGGCGCTGCTGCTCTCTGCACCTTCGCCGCGCTTGGGAGGCTGGACAAAACGATCGCCCAGTGTGCGAAGCTCACTGAGCTGCGGGCTCGAGAGCTCGGGGTACCGGTCGGACAGATACGCCATTGTGTCGTGGAACCATTCGCCTTGGTGCGCTGCGTCCGCCCCAATGACTCCGCACTGCATGATCTGCCGAAAGAGCTCGTCGCGCGCTTCTTCAAACGGTGTTGGCGTCGCTACTTCGTGGAACCGGCGATTGCGCTGCTTTGCCATGTCACTCCGAGAATGTGATCACGAGAGATTGCAACAGAAATATAGTCGATCAGCCGCCCACTCGCGGCCCTACACTTAGACACCGGAGACCCGCTGATCGGACACCGATGGGCGCCTGTAGCGCGGTGCCATCCCGACATCCGCGGGGCAACGTCTGCACCCCTACTTACGCCGCAGCCTCCTGTTACGCTGACCACGCGAACCTCGAATCGTCACGGCGCGTGCCGAGGCTTGTGGGTAGTGGCTCGTGGTTAGAAGTTCGTCGGCCTGCGGTTGACCCTCCGCCCCCGCCCGCCGCCCTCCGCCAATCGCTACCCGCTACCCACTTCCCACCATGCTCTTTACCGGATTCCGTCCCGCCGCATTCCAGTTCCTCCGCGGGCTCAAGCGCAACAATCGCCGGGAATGGTTCGAGGCTCGGCGCGAGGTCTACGAGAACGAGCTTCGTACCCCGCTCCGCGAGCTGCTGGACGAGCTCGATGTACGCCTCGCGACTCTGGCGCCGGAGCTCACGGTCGATCCCAAACGCTCGGTGTTCCGCATCCACCGGGATATCCGCTTCTCGAACGACAAGTCCCCGTATAAGACCAATGTTGGCTTCTGGGTCAATCACCGGGCTCTGGGCCGGTCCGCCGCGACGGTCGTCCACGGGGGCGCGGGGCTCTATTTCCACCTGGAGCCTCGTGCATCGATGATCGCCGCCGGCATCTGGATGCCTCCTCCGATTGCCCTCCTCCGGATCCGCGGCGCGTTGGTCGAGGATCGAGCGGGATTCGAAGGCACGCTCCGCCGACTCCGCCCGCGATTCGGGACGCTCAGTGAGGAGGCCGTACTTCAGCGCGTTCCCCGCGGCTATCTCCCGTCGGATCCGGCGGCCAAGTGGCTCCGCTACAAATCCTTCACCGTCAGTTGCCCCCTCGTCGCGCCCGACCTCCACCGCGCCGATCTCCCTGACCGCCTGGCGCGCGCGTACGCGGTGGTGATCCCGTTCGTGCGGTGGCTCAATTCCGCGCTCGGGTTCCCGCCGGCCACACGGCGGTAGTCGGGCGTTGGATCATCTGCTGGGGCCGGCCGGTACGACGGTGATGCCTACGACCCGCGACTATCGACTGGCGCCCGCTCGCGTTTTGACGAAGTCCGCCACCAGCCGCGCCAGTTGCTCGGGGCTCTCCTCCGGGATGAGTCGGCCGACGCCCGGGATCCGGTGGAGCTGACTGTCCGGGATCTCCGCCGACAGCCGCTCCGCGACCCCGTCATCCAACCACTCGTCGGACTCGCCACGCACGACGAGCGTGGGCACGTGCACCGCCGCGGGATCCACGCCCTCGAGGTCGTCAGCGGTGACCGATGCCGCGAGCGCCAGGAGATGCCGTACGCCATCCTGCCCGACGTACGGCGCGAGATATCGCGCGACCAGACGCCACGGCATGTGCGCGCGGTCGGCGACGCTGCGCTCGAGGACGGGCGTCAGCAGCGGGGCCACGCCCAGGATTCCGGTCGCCACCCGCAGTACGTATCGCGCCGTGTTGCGCTGCAACGCGCGCACGTCGGGCGCGGGCGTCGATTCGGCGGTCAAGCTGTTGACCAGTACCAGATGCGAGACCCGATCGCCGTGGGTGACCGCAAGCCGCATCGCCACGGCGCCCCCCAGATCGACGCCGACCACTGCGGCCCGAGGGATTCGCAGCCCGACCAGGGCTCGCGCCACGTACTCGGCCTGACCCGCGATCCCGAAATCAGTGTCGAGCGGCCGGTCGGACTCGCCGTATCCCAGCAGATCCAGCGCGATCGCGGTGTGGCGGGCTTCGGCGAGCTCGGCCCCGACCGTGCGCCACAGGAAGCTCGACGTACCGAACCCATGCAAGAGCACGATCGGCGTGCCCCCATGCCCGTAGCGCTCGACATGGATTGCGCCCGGGCCAACCGGGATTCGGAGAAGATCAGGCTCGATGAGTGCCTCGTTCGTTGCCGCGCTCGGTGCTGGGTCGTAATCTTCAGTGACGCCATGCGAGTAGTGCGTGCCGCCGAATAATAACCCGCCCCGATCTGGCACCCCTGGGGGCGCTGGTGACGGCAATGGGGGAGGCCGACGGAGCGGATCGAGCGGTGGCTCGGGCTTCCGGATCAGGCGCGCACCCGGCCCCTGGGACTGGGCCCGATCGCTCCGAGACCGCGCGACCGGGTGGTGGGGCGAGCATCCACGGGCAGTGCGCGGCACGATGCTCACGCTCGTTGGGGCGGTCGCATTCGCCGTCGGGTTTATGTCCGCGGCCTGGACGCTGGTGTGTGACGCCGGCCGTTGTCCATCGACCGACGTCCTCGACACCTACCAGCCGCGCCAGACGTCCAAGCTCTATGCCGCCGACGGCAGTTTCCTGGCCGAGCTCGGGCTCGAGCGCCGGACGCTCCTGACGATCAACGACATCCCGAAGCCGGTCCGCGACGCGTTCGTGACCACCGAGGACAAGCGCTTCTTCAGCCACCACGGCATCGACTGGGTGCGCGTCGCCGGCGCCGCGGCGCGGAATCTCGCGTCGCGCGGGTATGCGCAGGGGTTCTCCACGATCACCATGCAGCTCGCGCGCAATCTCTTCCCGGAAACACTCACCCGCGAGAAGACCCTGATCCGCAAGCTCAAAGAGGCCAAGGTTGCGCGCGCGATCGAGGGCAAGTACTCGAAGGACCGCATCCTCGAGTTGTATCTCAACCAGATCTACCTCGGCAACGGCGCATATGGCGTCGAGACCGCGGCCCAACAGTATTTCGGAAAATCGGCCCGCGATCTCAACCTCGCCGAGGCCGCCACGCTGGCCGCGCTCCCCAAGGGTCCCGAACGATACAACCCGCGTCGCTATCCGGAACGCGCGATCACCCGACGCAATACGGTGATCGAGTTGATGCGCCGCGCGGCCGTCGTGAGCGACTCTGAGGCCAGCCTCGCGCGCGCCTACCCGCTCGATCTGACCCACAAAGGGCAATCCGCGGGCGGCGGCGAGCAGGCCCCGTATTTCGTGGAGTGGGTCCGCCAACAACTGGACGCACAGTTCGGGCGGCAGCTTTACGAGCAGGGGCTCAAGGTCTACACCACCATCGACCCCGACATGCAGGGCGCGGCGGAACGCGCGCTCGAGCAGCAGTTGCGCGCCATCGAGGGCGGCAAGTACGGGAAGTTTCCCCACCCGACATACGAGGACTACCTCGCCAAGAACGCCGCCGCGGGCGGAGAGCAGAACGGCGCTGCGACGTCCCCCTATCTCCAGGGCTGCTTCATCGTCCTCGATCCACGCACCGGCGCCGTCCGCGCCATGGTCGGCGGACGCGATTTCGACGATTCGAAGTTCAATCGGGCGACGCAGGCGCTCCGCCAACCCGGATCCACGTTCAAACCCATCGTGTACGCGGATGCGATCCAGAATGGCCGCCCGCCGTCATACATGGTTGACGACTCCCCGCTCGAGGTGCCCCAGCCCGACGGCTCGAACTGGACCCCACAGAACTACGATTTGACGTTCCAGGGGCTCATGACCATGCGCCGCGGTCTGTACCTGTCGCGGAATCTGGTGGCCATCCGCGTCGGCATGGAGCTCGGGCCGGAGAGTGTCATCGATGAGGCGCGCCGGTTCGGCATCACGACGCCGATCCATCCCTATCCCTCCATCTACATCGGCTCGGAATCCGTCTACCCGATCGAGCTCGTGGCCGCATATACGGCCTTCGCCAATCTGGGCCCACGCACCACGCCGATGGCCATCACGCGGGTCGAGAACGCCAAGGGCGAGATCCTCTGGGAGCCGCCCATCACGCAGACGCCGGTGCTCTCGCAACAGGAAGCGTGGCAGATGGTGGACATGATGAAGGACGTCGTGCAGCACGGCTCGGCGTACGGGTCGGTGTGGAGCGCGGGGTTCCACTATCCCGCGGGCGGCAAGACGGGCACCACCAACGATGGCAACGACGTGTGGTACATCGGCTATACCGCGGACCTCGTCGCCGGCATCTGGATGGGCATGGACCGACCGGTCAAGATCATGCGCGATGCCCAGGGCGGACGACTCGCGGCCCCCGCCTGGACCACGTTCATGACCGAGGTCTACCGCCGCAAGCCGGCGCCGCCGGATTGGCCACGCCCCGACGGGCTGATCGCCCGGGAGATCGACCGCACGACAGGTATGCTTCGGAATGCGTATTGCCCGATTGCCGTGATCGCCACCGAATGGTATGTGCCCGGCACCGAACCCGCGCAGGAGTGCGACGTCCACTCACCGACCGATACGATGGTCGGCGACTCGACGCACTTCGAACGGCCCGGAGCGCCGAACGGACCCACGGGCACACCGACGGCGGCCGCGCCGCCGCCCATGGGCGGATCGCCTCCGGTCGTGGTAGGGGTGCCCCAGACGTTCCCGCCGCCCGCGGCAACGCCCCGCGCCGCGGCGCCGACGACGACGGCAGCCCCTGCGCGGGGGGATGGCGCGGCGGCTGGGTCGCCGCTCACGGGCAACGTCCCCGCACCGGGCGCCAGCGCGAAGCCGGGGCGACCCGCCACCGGCGTACGCGTTCCGCCCCCAGGCCCGCCGCCGCGGCCGCGATCATGACGCCGACCCGCGATCCGTCCTGGCAGCCTCGCGACTGCCACGCTCACACGACCTGGTCCGATGGCGACCTCCCGCCCACATCTGTCATCGCCGCAGTGCGCGCCCGCGGAGTCCGACCATCGATCTCCGATCACGTCACCCGCGACGCGTCACACGGTCTGACCTCGGTCGATCTCGTGCGCGCCTATCTCGACGAGCTGGAGTCGCTCGGTGACCCCGATCTCGGGATCGCTGGCGAGTTCTGCTGGCACGACCTCCTCTGGCGCGAGCTTCCTCCCGATGTCGTCCGCCGCTTCACGCATCGCATTGGCTCGCTGCACGCCGTCGTGCTCCCCGATGGCTCGCTGCTCGACATGTTCCACGGCGATCTCCCCGCCGGGTTGACGCCCGACGCGTACATGGATGTGCACGTGGCCACGCTCGAGCGCTTCGCATCGGAGATGCCGGTGGACATCCTCGCCCACCCGACGCTGCTCCCGGTGCCGCTGCGCGCGATACCGCTGGAAGAGCTGTGGACCGAGGCGCGGGAAGCGCGCGCCGTGGCCGCCCTCGCCCGCGCCGGCATCGCGTTCGAGATCTCGAATCGGTATCGCGCGCACGAGCGCTTCGTGCGGCGCGCGCACGTCGGCGGCGCACGGATCTCCTTGGGCTCCGACGGACACTCAGCGACCGCCGTCGGCGACGTGGCGTGGCCGCTCGCCGTGGCCCGCGCCGTGGGAGTGCGGGATGAGGATCTCTACGATCCGCTGCGCCACGGCGCGCATACCCGGACCCGATCCGGCGGCGCCACACGCGGCAGCCGCGCGGCGACGGGCGCGCGCTAGCGGGTGGTTTCTTCTCTCAGGAGTGTCAGTATGGCTCGAGCCATATGGAAAGGGACCGTCATCGCGGACAGCGATCGCGTCGAGACGGTGGAAGGCAACACGTATTTCCCCGCGGATGCCGTGCGCGGCGACTACGTACGACCGAGCGCGACGCGCACGACCTGCCCCTGGAAGGGGGTCGCCAGCTACTACGACGTCACCGTGAACGGCGAGACCAATCGTGACGCCGCGTGGTTCTACCCGACCCCCAGTCCGGCGGCGGCCAAGATCAAGGACCACGTCGCGTTCTGGCGCGGAGTGACCGTCGAGCGTTGACCGCGGGCGTTCGACGTCCGTGATCAACTACCACGCGCGCTGGGTCATCCCCGTGACGCGCGCTCCGCTCGCCGACGCCACCGTATCCGTGTCGGGCGCGCACATCGCCTACATCGGGCCGCGCCGCGATGCGCCGGCTGGAGAGGACGTCGAGCTCGGTGACGCGGTCCTGCTCCCGGGCCTCGTCAACACGCACACGCACCTCGAGCTCACGGCCATGCGGGGCCTGCTCACTGGGTTCGAGTTCGTGACCTGGATCCGGACGCTGACCGCCGCGCGCGCGGCAGTGCTGACGCCCGACGCGATGCGCGATGCGGCCCGACTTGGCATCGCCGAAGGGCTGGCCGCGGGCATCACGACGTACGCCGACACGTCGGCGTCTGGCGTTGTGCTCTCCGCGCTGCGCGAGATGGGCGTCCGCGGCATCATGTTCCAGGAGGTATTCGGCCCCGCCGAATCGCAGCGCGCGGACGCGATGGCTGGGCTGCGCGCCGCGGTGGACGCACTCCGTCCGCTCGAGACGGACCTCGTGCGGCTCGGCGTGTCGCCGCACGCGCCGTATTCGGTGCATGAGGACTTGATGATCGACGCCGCCGCGTACGCGATTGGCGCCGGCCTCCCGGTGGCGATCCACCTCGCCGAGAGCGACGCCGAGATCGCCTTTCTCCGCGACGCCGAGGGCCCGTTCGCCGATGGGCTGCGCGCACGCGGGATTCCGGTCGTGCGGCGCGCCCATTCGCCGGTGCACTTGCTCGTGGAGCTGGGCGTCGTGCTCGCGCGTCCGTTGCTCATCCACTGCGTCAAACTCGACGAATCCGACATCGCGTTCATCGCGCACTACGGATGTCCGGTCGCGCACTGCCCGACATCCAACGCCGTGCTGGGCCACGGAATCGCGCCGCTCCGAGAACTGCTCGACGCCGGTGTGGTCGTCGGCCTGGGCACCGATTCCGCGGCCAGCAACGACCGCATGGACATGCTTGGCGAGGCTCGGCTCGCGACGTTGTTACAAGGCACGCGACTCCAGCGCCCCGATGCGCTCCCCGCGCGGGAGGCGCTGGCCTTGGCCACGATCGGGGGCGCCCGCGCATTGGGACTGGACGACCGGGTCGGATCGCTCGACGTGGGCAAAGAGGCGGACCTCGCGGCCTTCTCGCTCGACACGATTCGAGGCGCGACCCTGTTGGAGCCCGAGGCGGCCGCGCTGGCCGTGGTGGGCACTCCGGCCACGTTGGTGACGGTGGCGGGGCAGCCGCGCGTCAGCCGGGGCCAAATACTGGGGCTCGACCCCTCCCTGGCGGCCCGCGTGTCACGGTCCGCGGCCGACCTCGCGACGTGGCGCCAGAGCTTGCCGCCTCGTTAGTTTTGCACGATGCCGACTCCCAAGATTTGGCGCGACGGTCAGTTCGTGGACTGGCCAGATGCGACCATCCATGTGCTCAGCCACGTAGTCCATTACGGGTCCAGTGTGTTCGAGGGAATCCGTTGCTATAAGACACCACAAGGGGGCGCGGTCTTCCGCCTGCCGGAGCACATCCGGCGGCTGCACGACTCGGCGCGCATCTACCGGATGCCGCTCCGCCACTCGGCAGACACGCTGATCCAGGCCTGCCTCGAGACGATCGCCGTCAATGAGCTCGACGAGTGCTACATCCGACCCATCGTGATGCGTACCGGTGACCGGATGGGGGTCATGCCTGAGGGCAAGGACTCCGCCGTCGAGACGTTCATCATCGTCAGGCAGTGGGGTCGCTATCTCGGTGACGATGCACTGCAGAAGGGCGTCGATGTCTGTGTATCGAGTTGGAGGCGGGCCGCGCCGGATACGTTTCCCACGATGGCCAAAGCCGGTGGCAACTATCTCAATTCGCAGCTCTCGCTCCTCGAGGCTCGGGAAAATGGGTATGTCGAGGGCATCATGCTTGACTCCTTCGGCCAGATCTCGGAAGGCAGCGGTGAGAACGTGTTCATCGTGCGCGACGGTGTCGTCCACACGCCCCCGCTGTCGGCCGCGATCCTCGGCGGCATCACCCGCGATACGGTGATCCGCCTGGTTCGCGATCTGGGCCACGAGGTCCGCGAGCAAGTGCTCCCGCGGGAGTTCTTGTACATGGCCGACGAAGTGTTCTTCAGCGGCACGGCGGCCGAGATCACGCCGATCCGGTCCGTCGATCATATCCAGGTGGGCGACGGCGTGCCCGGCCCGATCACCAAGGCCGTGCAGGAGCGGTACCTCGGCATCGCCAAGGGGCGGATGGCCGACCCCCGTGGATGGCTGACGGCGGTGCCCGAACCGGCTGTCGCCTCGAGATGACGCGCGAGCGGCCGAGGTGCGCGTGATTGCCGGGTGTCTGGCCCTCAACGCATCGTTCGAGCCGCTGACCATGGTGCCGATGCGGCGCGCGCTGCGCCTCGTCATCGACGGTAAGGCGGAAGTCGTGGAGGCGGATGACGAGCGCGTCATTCGCTCGGAACGCCTGACGCTGCCGCGGCCGATCGTGATCCGGCTGACGCGGTTCATCCATGTGCCGCGCCGCTTCCGGCGGCAAGTGACGAACACGTTTCTGTTCGCGCGCGACCGGTATCGCTGCCAGTACTGCGGGCGCGGGGTGGCCGATCTCAAGCCGCGCGACGGTCTCACTCGCGATCACTTGGTGCCTCTCTCTCGCGGCGGCACCAATGATTGGTCGAACGTGGTCACCGCGTGTGCGTCGTGTAACACGCGGAAGGCGAACCGTCTGCCGGAAGAGATCGGGATGCACCCGATCACGCCCCCGGTCGAACCGCATTTCGTCCACCTGAGCTGGGCGGTCCGCCGCCTCACCCCCACCCAGGCCCGCTACATCAAGCTGTTCTACGGCGCAGACACGCTGCACCACCTCGAAGAGCTCGAGCACCGCGTCGCGGTCAGGGCTGGCACAGCGGTGGTTGGCGCCCGGTAGTCGGCGCCCGGTAGTCGGCGCCCGGTAGTCGGCCGCGTGCGGTGGCGAGGCGCCGGCAGGTCGTCACCGCGCCTCGACTACCTGGCTTTAAACGTCTTCGACCGCGCCTCATAGTGGCGTCGCTCCGCACCCAATAAGCGTACGAACAGGGATCGCAATCCTCGACCGATCACGCCACCGGGATTGCGTTGTCCACGGACCGCGGGGCGGAGCTCGCCGCGGAGCCACCGCTCGACCTCGTCGAGATCGCTCAACGAGAGCATCTCGACATCCACGACCGCGTTGTAGTAATACCGGCCGCCGCCGCGGCCGGGGACCAACGGGACGTTGTACGGTGCCGCGAGTGCGGCCGCGAGCGCCGGAAACTGGGCAAACTCGCCGAGTACGGTGACGGTGTCGTCGACCAATCGTGCCGCGCGATACTGCTTCTCCAGTGGGTCGTAGCGGGCGATGATGTCCCATTCGCGTGTGCCATCGAGCGCGTTGAACAGCCCCCCGGCGTGCCACAGCTCGAGCCGGAAGTGCAGGCGCGCGGGGAATCCGTTGCGGAGCAGGTCGCGCGTCTGGCCGTCCGAGAGGATGTCGAGCGCGCGAATCGCGGGCCCGGTCACGTGCGTGGTCGTGGGCGCGCCGGTCGTCGTCGCGGCCGGATCAGGGCTCGCCGGAAGGTCGATGGCGAGGCGCGGCGTTCCCTGTCGGGCCCCCGCGGTGCCTGACACGCCGATCAGCGCCATGACGACGAGCCCCGCCACGACCGCGCGCACCGTTCAGAACCGCTGCTGCAAGCGGATCGAGAGTCTCGGACCGAGGCTGTAGTTCCACGGCGAGATGGCCTGCGCGACGTAGACGCCGAATGGACCGAGTGTGATGCCGGCGCCCGCGTCCACCAGTGCGGTCCCCAGTCCCGGCACGGCGTCGGCCGGATACTGGAGTGGTCCGACATGTGGCCCCACGAGCCATCCCCGGCCCGCATCCGCGAACAGCACCCATGCACCGTCCAGCGGAACACCGCGAATGAAGTCGGCGAGCCCTACTCGGAGATCGTGGCGAAACTCGACCTGCGCCATCGCGATCCGGTCGCACTGCGCGGGCCCGCCGGGCGGCGGCACGCGGGGAGTCGAGCACGAGGCGTTGTCCGGCCCCGATCCCGGGTCTCGAAAGTCGAAGCCCGGCATCGTGCCCGCCCCCCCAAGCGAGAGCCGCCGCTCGAGGGGGAGGGGATCGCCACCCAACCATCCGCCAAGCACGAGCCGGGCATTGAGCTGCTCGGTCGGACCGATGCGATTGTAGCGTCGGCCATCGAAGAATCCCCGAAGGTACGACACCGGGCTGACCCCGCCGACCGGGGCAGACACCATCTCGCCATCGGTCCGCGGTCCGAAGCTCGACACGTCGCCGTCGCCGTGCTCGAGATCGCCGGTGGCGTACCACCCCGACCACGGATCGTTGGCGTCGTTGCGCGTGTCCAGCTCGACGTGCGCCGTGACCAGTCGGAAGAGACCGTCATCGATCTGCGGATTCGGCCGCCACGCGGCGGTGTTATCGAAGAGGGTGAACGGGTCCCGCACCGGACGACTCGCCCACCGTTCGTTCGCGTACGACAACGTCAGGCCGAGTATGTCGCTCGCTCGCAGGGTGGCGTACCCGGTCGCGCCGTGCCGCCCGAAGTAGTCGCGATAGTCGCGGTGCAGGAAGAAGGTGGACAGGCCGACCTCGGCGTCCGAGAGCCCCCACGATTCGACGGGATTGATCACGTCGTAGAGCCGCCCGCCCACTGTCAGCGATCGGCCGCCCTCGGGGCCGATCCGGAGCTCGGTGTGCGCGGCATAGCCGATGTGATCTTCGTCCCAGCGCAACTTGTCGGAGATGCGAACGATGCCGTACGCGTCGCCCGAGATGACGCCCCACGGCAACACCCGCCGCGCCGTCGGTCCCAGATAGATCGGGAAGCCTTCGACGCGATTGTAGGTGTGCGCCGAGCTGACGCCGAACCCGACGTAGTTTGGGGGTCGCTGGCCGAGGAGCCACCGCCGCCACCACTCGTCAGTCGGCGCCGGCACGGTGTCCGGCTGATCGGCCCGGGTGGTATCGCCTGACGTCGCGCGGGCGGCCGAATCGTTGGGCGGCGCGGCGTGCGCGCCAGTGTCGGCGGGCGGCCGCCGCGCCGTCGTATCCTGACTCCACGCCAGTGCCGGCGTAGCCGCCACGAGCGCCGCTGCGGCCGCGCACGCGACGACGATGCCCAGCGCGATCCCCAACCGCCGCATCCGCCGGTAGAGGTTGGGTCGGTCGGTCTCGAGACGGCGGGCCGCTTCAGTGACATTGCCGTCGGCGGCCGCGAGCGCGCGCGTGATGAGCGTCCGCTCGTACGCATCGAGCGCATCGGCGAGCGGCGCCTCGCGCATGGGGTGCATGAGCCCCGGCCCCACGCCGGGTGCCTGGCCGCTCTCGACGCCGCGCACAAGCGCCGCGGCGCCGGTCGCCGGCGTCGCCAACGAACGGCCGGCCGGGCCCCCGGTCGCGGACCTGGGCGCCGCTGACGGTGCGTCACCTTCGATGGGCAGCACCGAATGCACGTGCCGCGCGGTGATGATCTCCCCGGGGTGGAGAATCGCCAGTCGCTCGACGATGTTGGCGAGCTCACGGACGTTGCCCGGCCACCGGTAGTCGGCCATGAGCTCCATCGCCTCCGGCGACCATGCCACGAGCGCTCGGCCGGTTCGCGCGAGTTGCTGTGTGGTGAAGTGCTGCACGAGGGCGGGGAGGTCCTCCACGCGATCCCGCAACGGCGGTAGCGTCAGCGGGATCACATTGAGGCGGAAGTAGAGATCCTCGCGGAATACCCCCTCGGTGACCGCCCGTGGGAGATCCTTGTTGGTGGCGGCCACGATTCGCACGTCGATGCGGATCGGCTTGGAGCCCCCCAGTCGCTCGATCTCTTTGGCCTCGATCGCGCGCAGCAGCTTGGCCTGCGCCTCCGCGCCCAGATCACCGACTTCATCCAGAAGCAACGTGCCCATGTGCGCCATCTCGAATCGACCGATCCGGCGCGCGGTCGCTCCGGAAAACGAGCCTCGCTCGTGGCCAAACATCTCGCTCTCCACGAGATCGCGCGGAATCGCCGCGCAGTTGACGCGCACGAATGGGCGATCGCGTCGCGGACTCGCTTCGTGGATCGCCGCCGCGACCAATTCCTTACCGGTCCCCGATTCGCCGTTGATGAGCACCCGCGCATCGCTCGGCGCCACCCGCGCGATGAGCTCGGCCACGGCACGCATCGGCGCGCTCGTGCCCACCAGTTGACCGGTCAGTCCCAACTCTTCACGAAGCGCGCGCGCGGACTTTCGCGCTTGCCGGAGATCGAGGGCCGTGATCAGCGCGAGCAGCACCGTCTCGGGCGACAAGGGCTTCTCGAGGAAGTTGAAGGCGCCGAGCTTGGTGGCCCGCACCGCGTCGCTGAGTCCCGCGCGACCGCTCATCATGATCACCGGGAGCTCGGGGTCGCGCTCCCGCAGCCGGGCCAACGTGGTCAACCCATCGAGTGATCCCGGCATCATCAGATCGAGCAGGACGGCGTCCGGGAGGACCTCGGCCGCAGCGGCGATCCCCGAGACCCCGTCGGGCGCGTCGCGCACTTCATATCCCTCGCCCACGAGCAGCGCCGCGAGCATCCGGCGGATATTCGGTTCGTCGTCCACGATGAGCACGGATGCCATCAGAGATCCGCCTCGTCGCTCGACGTCCTGGGCGTCCCCGACACCGGCAGGGTGAATCGGACCTCGGTACCCTCGCCCGCCACGCTCCACAATTCGACGGCGCCCTGATGGGCTTCCACCGTCTGCCGCGCGATGGCCATGCCGAGCCCGGTGCCGCCAGCTTTGTGCGTCACGTATGGCTCCCAGGCCCGGGCGAGGTGCTCCGGTGCGATTCCCGTCCCCGAGTCGCGGACGACGATCTGCACACCGGGCACCGTCAGCGCGTCACCGTCCCCTTGGGGCGTGATGGCGTGCGGCGCGATCCGAAGCGTGATCGCCCCCCCTCCGTCACCCGAGCACGCATCCACGGCGTTGAGCAGGACGTTGGAGAGTGCGCGCGCCAGCGCGTCGTAGTGCCCGCGCACCAGCGGGGTCGCGGCGTCCACATCGAGCGTAACCGGAATGTGCGACGGGACGGTGGCCTTCGCGGTGTATCGCGCCAACTCACCGAGATCGACGTCCGCGGGCGGCCCCTCGGGCAGTCGTCCGAACTGCGAAAAGCTGCGGGCCATCGCCTCCAGTCGGGCGGATTCCGTGGCCAGGACGTCCACCGTGTCCGCGAGTGCGGGCGAGGCGTCGCGCTGCAGCCGCGCGACCGCGAGGCGGATGGGCGTCAACGGATTCTTCAGCTCGTGCGCGACCTGGCGCGCCGTCTGCCGGAAGGCCCGCAGGCGCTCCGCCTCCAGCGCGCGCGCGCGGCCGGTATCGAGATCGGCCGCCATCACCCGCATCCGGTTCCGGAGCACGGCGAACTCCGGCGCCCCGCGGGTCGGCGGGCCGGCCGGCAACGGCAGCGCGCGGGCGATGCGGTCGGTCCACCCCACGAGCTCGTCGAGCGGACGACTGAGTTGACGCGCGAGATGTCCGGCGACCCGCGATGCGAGGATGGCCAGCAGCACCACGGCCCCGGCGGCCACCGCGACGACGATGGGCACGGCGCGGACGGCCATGTACCGATACCGCTGGGCATCCGTCACCGAGACGGTCAGCTCCTGCTGATGGGCGGCGAGCGCGGCCCGGGTCTGGGGACTCAGCGACTCCGCACGCGCCGCGGCGAGCGCTCGCTCCCCGGTGACCGCGACCCGTTCCCACGCTGCGCTCCCACTGAGGAGCGGCAGCGCGGTGCTCAGCGTCGTCGCCCAGAGCAGCGTCAGCACGGCCGACGGCACGACCGCGAAGAGCGACAATGTGACGAAGAGGCGCGTGCGAAAGCGCGGGGGCGCCATGCGACCAGTATACTCCGGTGCGGCATGCGTGGCGAAGCCCGACGGCACGCATTCGGCGTGCCCGGCACGGGCTGCGCACTGCGAGCGGGTACCGCGCCCCCAAGCCCCTCCCCCTGTGCCGTTTGCCCATCATACTGGTGAGCGCCTCGGCGACCGGCTCCGGGCCTCTGGCCCCTGCCGTCCGTCCCTCCTACATTTCTCATACTAGAGTGGTACCAGGTCGTGAGTGCCCGGTTGCGCCCCGTTGCGCGCGGTGCCCCGACCATCCTTTCATCCCGTATACATGAACCCACGCTCACCCCGCCACACGCCGGCGCGCCCTGCCGCGGCGGCCCACCGCCCAGCCAGTGTGACGATACCCGCCGCCGCGCCCATCAATTTCGCGCCCAACGCCGCCCTCCTGATCGATTTCGACAACGTCACGATGGGGATCCGCTCCGACCTACAAACGGAGCTCAAGACCCTCCTCTCGTCGGACATCATCAAGGGCAAGGTGCAGCTCCGACGCGCGTACGCAGATTGGCGCCGCTATCCGCAATACGTGGCCCCGCTGGCCGAGTCGTCGATCGACATGATCATGGCGCCCGCCTATGGCTCATCGAAGAAGAACGCGACCGACATCCGGCTGGCCATCGATGCGCTCGAACTCGTGTTCACGCGACCTGAGATCGGCACGTTCATCCTGTTGTCCGGCGACTCGGACTTCTCGACGCTCGTCATCAAGCTCAAGGAGTACGGGAAGTACGTGATCGGCGTCGGGCTGCGTGAGTCGTCGAGCGATTTGCTGGTCATGAATTGCGACGAGTACTTCAGCTACAACGCGCTGGCCGGCCTCGTTCGCACCGACGAGGACGACTCGAGCGGCGCGCGACGCGATCCCTGGGAGTTGGTCAGCGAGGCGATCGTGCGCATGCAGCGCAACGGCGATGTCATGCGCGCCGACCGCCTCAAGCAGGTCATGCAGGGGATCGACAGCTCGTTCGACGAGAAGAACCTCGGGATGTCGAAGTTCTCGCGCTTCGTGCAGGAAGCGGCACAGCGCGGACTCGTGGCGCTCACCAAGATGGACAACGGGCAGCTCGAGGTGGCACCCCCCACCGCGACCGGTGCCGTGGCCGCCCCCCCGACCAGTCACACGACCGGTCACACGACCGGTCACACGACCGGTCACACGGCCAGTCACACGACCAGTCACACGACCAGTCATACCACCGGTCCCACGACGGGTCACACGACGGGGCACACGACCGCGTCGAGGTCGGCCGCAGGGGGGGCGGGGACGGGGAGCGAGGACCGCCCGCGGCGGAGCCGGCGCGGCGGTCGCGGTCGCGGCCGCGATCGCGAGGTACGTGCGGCCCGTGAGGCACACTCGGCCGTAGTCGGACACGTGGGTGGCGACATGCCGCCTCTGGACTCGGAGCACACCAGCGAAACGACGAGTCCCGCCCCGGCCGCTGTCAGCGTGCCGGTGTCCGAGCCCGCGATTGGCGCGTCGGGTGAGCGATTGACGCGAGAGGAAGCGTTCGATCTCGTGCGACGTGCCGTCGCCGCGTTGGTCGGTGGTGAGGATGCCGTCCGCGCGTCCGATGTCCGGTCCAAGGCCGCCGCGTTGCTGGGTCGCGATAGTGACAGCTTGAGCGAGCGGAACTTCTCGCGCGTTCTGCGGGACGCGCACGACGCCGACGTGATCGATCTGCGGCGGCGCGGCGACGACTATGATGTGGCGCTCGCGGTCTCCGCGCCGCCGGTCGCCGAGCAGTTCAACGTGGCGGCCGGGGCTCGCACCGGCGCCAACGGCCCGGCTCCGGCCGCGACCCCAGCCGCACCACGCGGGCTCGGTCCGCGCGGGTCCCGACGCGGTGCATTCGGCGGGCGCGGTACGACGCTCTCACCGGAACTGCTCGCTGTTGGCGTCGTGGACGCACCGGCGGGGAGATCGCCGCCGCCGGTCGCCGTGATGGAAGTCGCGGAGGAAGTCCCCGTCGCCAAGACCCGCTCACCCGCGGCGAAACGACCGCGGGCACGAACCAAACGCGGCGCCGCTGACAAGGCGGGTAGTGTTGCGGCCGCTGCGCCAACCAAAGCGAAGCGGGCGAGGACTCGCAGCCCGGCCAAGAGCACGGACGGATGACGTGCCGGGCGGTGCGTGCGCGCACCGGTCGGCGGCAGGTCGCGAGGGAGTGGTAGCGGACGCCGGACGCCGCCGACCACTCCCTCGGTCGTTCTACGAACGGGACGCCACGGTCGTCGCCCGGGCGCTCCTCGGGTGCATTCTCGAGTGCGACACGCCCGCCGGTCGTGCGTCAGGCCGCATCGTGGAGACGGAGGCGTACCTCGGTCCGCAGGATGCGGCCAGCCATGCCGCCGCCGGACTCACCGCGCGGACGCGCCATCTCTTCGGCCACCCGGGGTCGGCGTATGTGTATTTCATCTACGGCGTCCACTGGTGCGTCAACGCTGTGGCGCTTCGGCACGGCGCGGGCACGGCGGTGCTGGTCCGCGCCCTTGAGCCGACAGACGGGATCCCGCTCATGCGTGCGCGCCGGTGGCCGTCCCGCGCGGGGCGTCGAGCGAGCGGCCGCCCGCGGGCGAGATCGGAGGCGACCGTTCGCCGCGACCGGGACCTGACCAATGGTCCGGGCAAGCTGTGCGCCGCGCTCGGGATCGATGGCCGACTCAACGGCGCGTCGCTGCAGCGACCCCCGCTCACGATCCGCCGCGGCCCCGAAGTCCCGGACGCCCTCGTGCTCGTGTCCCCGCGCATCGGCATCACGCGCGCGGCGGAGTTGCCGTGTCGATTCTTTGTCCGCGACAATGCCTTCGTCTCGCGGACGCCGACGCACTTCAGTCTAGCGGAGTTCAGCGGTTAGCGATCGGTGATTGGCGCACAGCACAAACGCAAAGGCCGGCTGCACCACGCTGCACCCGGCCTCTTACAGGCTACCCGCCACCCGCTACCCGCGACTCAGAAACTCCCGATCGCGCTCGACGCGTTGATTCGGACACCGGCCTGCAACATGAAGAATGCCTGGTCAGTGAAGAATCGCGGCGTGTACTGCCCGGCGTCCTGCGGGAACAGCTTGGCTTGCCCGTAGACCGAGAATCGATTGAGCTGCACCTGGAGCCCGACGATCGCCAATGGCGAGATCCATTCGGAGGCCTGCAGTCGGTACGTGTCTTGGTAGAACTGCGGGAACCACTGATTCGTGGGCGTGAGTGCCGGCGCGGTGGATGTCATGACGGCGCCTTGCACGAAGTTGCCGCTGATGCCGATACCCGCGTACGGGCGCAGCATGCCGTGTCCCGGGAACGCCATGAGGGCGCCCTCGATGTGCCGCGAGTTGCGGACTTCGGCCTGCGCGTGGTAGGAGACGTTGTTGAAGTTGGTCAGGGTGCTGTCGGTGTACAGCCGCCCGACCTCAGTGTACGTCAGGTTCTTGGCTGTGAAGAAGGACTGATCGGCACCGAGATACAGTGCCCAGTGCGTGCGGGTGATCAGCCAATCGAGACTGACCGTCGGTGCCTGCGCATGCGCGGTCGTCGAGGTCCAGTAGGTGAGTGCACCGCCCCCCAGCCCCCAGAACCACGAGTTGTTGAACAATCGCCCCTCCTGTGCCCGTCCAATCGTGGGCGCTAGCGCAAGGAGGGTGAGCCCGGCAAACAGGCTTCGGTTCAGCCGCATGGCGAAAGACCTCTAGTGTAATGGAAGCGTCCGGGACATCGTGCCCGCCGGCGAGAGTTCAACCCCGCCGTTTCTAGCGTCTGACGAGGATCAACGGCCCCGGGTCACGGGCGTGCCCGGCGCTTTGACCGGATCGGTCAGCTTGTCCCATCCCCTGACGGGCCCGTTGTCGCTTGCCCTGACCCCGTCTGCTCCCATATCGTGCGAGCCATGGCGACCGCGCCCCCGTATACCGATGACTTCCGCTCGGCGGTCTATGGCACCGTCTTCGGCACGCGGACCCAGGTCGTGCACCGACTCAAGGTGGGCGACCCGCTCATTCTCGTCCCAGACCCGCCAGGCGCGGAAATCCCGGCCGTCTGGGTCCATGCGGCGGGCGGCGATGTGATCGGCCATCTCCCGCTCCACATCGCGGCCTGGCTGGGTCCATGGATGTTCGACGGCGGCCGCTGTCACGCGCGCGTCGAGCGGGTGGCCTCCGACGAGATCGAGAGCTGGCGCAGGCTGGTGATTCGCCTGCGAATAGCGGTGAGAGATTAGCGGTCACAGGTTCGCGGATATGAGTACACGCTCCCCCGTCCACACACACGAATGCACAAAGGCCGGCTGCAACAAAGGCCGGCTGCAGCTGTGTGCATCCGGCCCCCCCTCGCGCCAATCGCCAATCGCTCACCACCAACCACTCACCACTCACCACTTACCACTCACACCCACCACTCACCACTTACCACTCACCACCCACCACTCACACCCACCACTCACACCCACCACTACCCACTACTTCAGTATCCCCACCTTCCGCCCGACGGTCTTGAACGCTGCGATCGCTTCGTCCAGGTCCGCGCGCGTGTGCGCGGCGCTCAATTGGCAGCGGACGCGCGCCTGACCCTGCGGGACGACGGGGTATCCGAACCCCGTCACGAACACGCCCTCGGCCAGCAAGAGGTCGCTCATCCGGATCGCCGTCGCGGTCTCGCCGACGATGATCGGAACGATCGGCGTTTCACCCGCCAACGGCGTGAAACCGGCCTCCGTGATCTGCTCGCGGAAATACCGGGTGTTGTCGCGCAGCGTCCGAACGCGTTCGGGATGACGGGTGACGAACTCCACGGCCGCCAGTGCGCTCGCCGCGACCGTGGGAGGCAACGCGTTCGAGAAGAGCTGCGGGCGGGAGCGTTGCGTCAGCATGTCGCACAACGATTCGGGTCCGGCCACGAACCCGCCCGACGCACCGCCCAGCGCCTTGCCCAGGGTCGATGTGATCACGTCGATCTCGCCGAGGACCCCGCAGTGCTCCGGTGTGCCCCGACCCGTCTCCCCGATCACGCCTGTCGCGTGCGAATCATCGACGACCACGATCGCGCCGTAGCGGCGCGCGATCTCGAGAATCGAGGGGAGCTTCGCGATGCTGCCCTCCATCGAGAAGATGCCGTCCGTCCAGATCATCGTGCGCCGCGCCCCACGCGCCGATTCCAGCTTGGCCACGAGGTCGTCCATGTCCCCGTGACGGTAGACCGCCGTCGTGCACTTGGTGATCGCCTTCGCCAGCCGCATCGAGTCGATGATCGACGCGTGGTTGAGGGCATCCGACAGCACGACGTCGCCTTCGCCGACGACGCTGGCGGTCAGCCCCTCGTTGGCGTTCCACGCCGACACGAAGGAGAGTGACGCCTCAGTGCCGACGAAGCGGGCGAGCTCGGCTTCCAGCGTCCGGTGGATCGCGAAGGTCCCACAGATGAACCGCACGCTGCCCGTGCCCGCGCCGTACGCGCGGAGTCCGGCCACGCCGGCCTCCACGACACTCGGCTCAGCGCAGAGCCCGAGATAGTTGTTCGAGGAGAGGATCAGGATCTCACCCCGGCCCTCCATTTTTACACGCGGACCCTGCGGGCTCTCGAGGTAATTCAGGCGCTTGTACACCCGGTCGCGCTTGAGTTGCTCGATCTCGGCGGCCAGGCTGGCCGCGAATGGGGTCGGCTGTTCCGTTACGGCCATCGGCGTATGATACGGGCGTCGTCAGGCGATTTCAAAGACCACTTTGCCCGCCTCTCCACACTGGATCACCCGCATCGCCTCGTTCACCGCTTCGAGCGGAAACCGATGGGTGATCACAGGAGTCGGGTCGAATCGGCCGGACCGCAGGAACCGACTCATCAGGATCCACGTGTCGTACATCCGCCGACCGACCACGCCATAGATCGTGATCCCTTTGAAGATCACCTGCGTCGCGAAGTCGATCTCGATCGGCCGCGCCGGAATCCCGAGCATCTGCACTCTGCCCCCGACGCGAACGAGCGCCAACGCTTGGCCGATGGCGGCTGGCACCCCCGACATCTCGAGGACGACGTCCACCCCCAATCCGTCCGTTGCCGCCTGCACAGCCCTCTCGGCGGCGTCGGGATGCACGACGTCGTCGGCCCCCATGCGCCGGGCCAGCGCCAGCCGGGTGTCGTTCACATCGGACGCGATCACGCGGGCCGCGCCGGCCGCCTTGCAGATCCCCACCGCGAACAGGCCGATCGGGCCGCACCCCGTGATGAGCACGTTTGCGCCCGGTATCTCCGCGGTCAGCGTCGTGTGAAACGCGTTGCCCATCGGGTCGTGGATTCCGCCGACCTCATAGGAGATGGCGGCGTCGAGACGCCAGACGTTCGTCGCCGGCATGGCGATGAAATCCGCGAAACACCCGTCCCGATCCACGCCGATGATCTTCGTGTAGGGACACACGTGGGAGTTGCCCGTACGGCAGAGCAGGCAGTGGCCATCGACGATGTGCCCCTCCGCGGTCACGCGGTCTCCGACCTGGACGTCGGTCACGAGCGGGCCAACCTCGGCCACGTCGCCCGCGAACTCGTGGCCCACGATGATTGGCGGCTTGACCCGGCCCTTGGCCCAATCATCCCATGTGTAGATGTGCACGTCCGTGCCGCACACACCCGCCCGCCGCACGCGGATGAGTACCTCATCCGCTCGAATCGTGGGCGTTGGGACCTCGACGAGCTCCATCCCGGGACCTGCGGTCCGCTTCACCAGTGCGCGCACCGAGTATCATGCTCCACATCAAAGGAAAAAAAACCGCGCCAGATGACCGGCGCGAACCGAAAGTTCGCACGCCGGGCCACGCAACGCTAGCCGGCTGAACTCGCCGTCCAACCCGCCGCGCGAGCCGGCGGCGCCCCGCGATCACTCGGCGGCGCACGATCTCGGGTCCCACGCGCGTCGCATCGCGCGACGGGTTTTCGGCGGCCGGCGCCATGGATGCGTGCCCCGCGGCACGTACGGGATGACCGACATTCGACGGCGCGCGGACAGGACCGCGATGCGCGCGATGCGTGGCGATCGCGCGGCGCCCATCGAGGCACGTCACCGGTGTGCAGAGCGCGTCTCTCCTATGAAAAAGCGCGTTTCGCGCAACGAGATGGTGACGATCGGATGGCGCCGCGGCCCGCGGATCGATGCATGCTCGCGACGCGTGATCCGCGCGCGTCGCGCGTCGATCGAGATCGTGATTCGCGCGCCGATGACCGCGAACTGGGCTCGACGTCTCACGCCGATCACCATCGGCGAATCGCGAATCAGCATCTTTTACGTATTGCAATGCATTTTGGTGCGTCCTATATTCGCGATGCGGACATTCGTGGTCCGTTCCCGTAACTACAGTCCAATACCGAGTTCGATATCTCAGTCCACGGCTTTCGCATTGCATGATCTGTCGCGCCGCCAACGAACCATGGTGCCGCTCACCAGCCGCAAGGGCCGGTGTCGCACCACCCGGTGTCGGGCGCGAATGCAGTTACAGTCAGGCGAGATGGTCGGCGCACCTGCGCCTGCCCGCACTGGCTGGTTCTCTCGCCTCCGCGGGTGTGACGTGACCCCCGCCACCACCAAACATCGGACACACAGCGGCTCGACTGGACGTCGCCGGATGCATTCCCATATCGTGAGTACGTACGACGCTTCGCGCGGGATGGTCACGCGCTTCGACTGCATGGGCCCCGACAGGCCCGTGCATCCTCGGCTCCGCTCGCATCGGCTTCGAGCCGCATCGGACGGGACCGCGCCTGCCGCTCCACCGGGGGATCGGCCGGGCGTCTCACTCCACAAATGGAGCTGATTGTATGGCAGCCAAGAAAGGAAAGAGGAAGGGCGCCAAGAAGACGGCGAGAAAGTCGGCCAAGAAGGGCGCGCGGAAGAAGGCGCGTCGCTAGCTGACCGTTCCGCATAGCGCGCGGCGGCTCTCCAACACACCGGAGCGTCGCCGCGCGCTACGCGCATCAGGGGCAGTCGTTCGCGGATAGCGTTAGCGGCTCGTGTCCTCGCCGCAGATGCACAAAGGCCGGCTGCAGCAAGCTGCACCCGGCCTCGACACGCTAATCGCTAGTCGCAAAACGTCGCGCGAAGCGCGACTGCGTTTCCCCTACGCCGCTTTCGAGCTATTCTCGTCCTCGGCTGGTACCGGACCCCAGATGTATGCCCACACGCGGGGTAGCACCTCGTCACGAGATCCGCGGGAAATAACGATGCCGACGGGCTCTTCAGCAGCCGGACGTTGCCGCATGTCGTTCATATAGAGCACTCCGAGTGGGACCCACGCCACGCATGGTTGCGAGACGAGTGCCAGTATGACAAGGCATCTCGGGTGCCAACACAGACGGTTTTCTAAGTGGTTGCCCCGGCCCGGCTTAGTCTCGAGGGGGGCAGCGCGCTGTCCTCTCACGTGTCGTGATCCGACACGGATGGGGCACCCGATCGTGTCGATTTGCTACGCGGCAGCGCCCTTGCGCGCCACGAACGAGCGCGACGCGCTACCGTCGCGCTCGATGCTGATGTCCCACCCCGCATAGCGCGCGCGAAGCTCAGCCAGAGACATCGCCTCCTGGCCCGCGACGATCGTCTCCACGAGATGCACGCCGCCGTCCGTCGTCGCTTCTTGTAACAGCGCGATCACGCTGCTCAGCTCGGCCGGCGTCAGTCCCGCAAAGGCGGAGGGCGTACACACTACCGCATTGAGCGCACAGTCCGGACGCCAATGACCGATGTCCGTGGGCCATTCGCGGACCCGCTCCATCAGCCCTGCCTTCCCGGCGGCCGTCATGACACGCTCCATCGCGTCCGACGACAGCTCCAAGGCGGTCACATCGCATCCGTTGGCCGCGAGGTATAGCGCCGCACGCTCGGCGGTCTCACCAGCGACCAATACGTGCGATCCCTGATCGGGCGGAATCTCGCGGACGAGTGCGCTCTCCGGCCGCAGTCCCCAGTGCTCGGCGCGCCGGAACTCCTTGAGCAGGCGGACCTGCTGGCGCCGCCATGCCGGGTAGTCCTTGATCCCCAGCCGACGCTTGATGATCCGGTTGACTTCTTCGTACAGCACCAGCTCGGTCAACACAAGCTGCGAATGCTGCAGCAGCGCCGCCACCGCCTCATCGCCAATGCTGAGTATCGCATTGCGCTGGAGCGACTCCTTGTACCGCTCGACCTCTTGGTCGACGTGTTCGTCGTACTGCTGGCGGAGTGAGCGATCGCGCAAATGATGGGGGTTGGAGACGACCGGTGTCGCGTCTAAGGTAGACCGCCCGCCGGAATCCGCAAGTCGTTAAGCCGGCTCGACATGCACGGTTACTTCGGCCGCCCCCAGCCCGGTGATGATCCGCGCCTCCACCGCATCGGCGATCGCGTGGGCTTCGGCGACCGACGTGGGTGCGGCCACACCGATCGTGACCTCCGCAAACAGCAAGCCCGATGACATCGCGCGCGACCGCACGAGCCGCACGTCCGTCACCTGGGGGACTTGCGCGACCAGTTCCCGAATGCGCGTCGCATCCACCGCCCGCTGGTCCACCAGCACAGGGACCGACCCTTTGAGGATCGCATACCCGTTACGCGCGATCAGCGCCGCGACGAGGATTGCCAATGGCGCGTCGAGACCACCCCGGCCCGCACGCGTCACGATCAGCGAGACCAACGCCAACCCGGTTACGTACAGATCGCTCCCCGTGTGCGTCGCGTCGGCGAGGAGAAACGCGCTGCCCAGTGCCCGCCCGCGCGACCGCTCGTACCACACGACGAACGCGTTCACCGCCACCGTCGCCACCAGGACCGCGAGATCCGCCAACGTCGGATCGTGCGGCGTGGTGCGATGCAGCAACTGCACGACCGCCTCGCGCAGTAGCTCGAAGCACGAGATCGACAAGAACCCCACGATCACCAACGTTCCGAGCGATTCGAACTTCTCGTGTCCGTAGGGGTGATCCTCGTCTGGCGCGCGACCGGCCACCGTCACGAGTGTCATCCCGATGACGATGTTGAGGAGATCGAGACCGGATTCGAGCGCCGATCCAAGGACAGTGAGCGCGCCAGTCTTCCATCCCACGGCGGTCTTGGCGACCACCACCGCGATGTTGACGACGAGCACCACCGCCAACGCCCGCCGGACGGCGGGTTGGTGTACTGCACGCGTGGCCGACGGCGAGACAGCATCCGACGTCGCAGGCGTGGCCGAGGGCGACGCGGGGGGGATCACGTCGGGATGTTCGCCAGCGGGCGGCTGTTAGTCCAGGGCTTCCACCAGTGCGCCCTTCATGTAGCCCGTCTCGGGCACGGTCAACAGCTCGGGATGGTCGCTCGCCTGGCCCAACACCCGGCGCAGCGCCAGCCGACGCCCGCTGTCTCCGGCCGCATCGGCCAGCATGTCCAGGAACGCCGCCTTACTGACGTGGTGGCTGCAACTCGCGGTGTAGAGCAGCCCCCCCGTCTCGAGCAAGCGCATGCCGCGCATGTTGATCTCCTTGTATCCGCGGAGTGCCGCGCCCACCGATGCCCGCGTCTTCGCGAACGCTGGTGGATCGAGGACGACCACGTCGAATCGTGCGCGGCGTCGCTCGGCCGCTTTGAGATACGTGAACGCATCGTCCTCCACGAACGTGATGTTTGTGGCACCGTTGAGCGCCGCGTTGGCTCCCGCGCGTGCCAGCGCGGCGGCGGAACTGTCGAGCGCAGTCACGTGTGCGGCGCGGCGCGCGAGGTGGAGCGCGAACGACCCGTGATAGCTGAAACAGTCCAACGCGTGGCCGTGCGCGAGGTCGCCCACCAGCGCCCGATTCTCCCGCTGGTCGAGAAACGCGCCCGTCTTTTGCCCGTCCCACGGCGCGACCAAATACCGCACGCCGTGCTCCTCGACCTCGATCTCGGTCGGCACATCGCCCGCCAGCAGTGCGACGGTCTCGTCCAATCCTTCTTTGCGCCGAACCGCCGCGTCGTGGCGCGCGAGAATGCCCAATGGCGCCATCGCATCCGTCAGCGCGGCCACGATTTCGGCTCGGCATGCCTCGAGCCCCGCACTCATGAGCTGGACGACGAGCCACCGGTCGTAGCGGTCGCAGACCAACGACGGACATCCGTCCGCTTCGCCATGCACGACCCGATACGCCGACGTGTCCTCACTGACCGCGCGCCGGCGGGCGATGGCGGCGTCGATCCGCGCACGCCACCACGCGCCGTCGATGCGGGCTGCCGCGTCACGGTCGAGGAGTCGGAGCGCGATCTCCGATCGCGGGCTCCACAGTCCCCAGCCGAGGGGTCGGCCGTGACCGTCGTGGATCGGTACCACGCCGGCGGGTCCGTCCGGGCGCCGATTGACGTCGCTCCGGTACACCCACGGATGGCCACGGACGAAGCGGTGCGCGCCGCGCGGCGACACGACGGCGATGGTGTCAGGCACGCAGAAAGGTACAGTCGCCGTTACTTTGGGACATGACGCATCCGGTCCTGGATCGGTCCGGTCGCGCGGCGGTCGTGTTGGGCGCGTCGGCCGCGACGTTGGGGGCCGCCCTGATCGCCCGCGAGCGACGGGCGCGGCGGCGTGCGGAACGGCTCGCCGCCGCGCTGTCGGATACACTGCTCAACGCGATCGACGCTACCGATCCCGAGACGGGTGGCCATGTCCGCCGGGTCGCGCGGTACGCACGGATCCTCGCCGAGGCCGCGGGCGCGCCGGTCGCGGTCCGCCACCAGATCGAGCGGGTGGCGCTCTTTCACGACATCGGCAGGATCACCGACGCGCTGTTCGACACGGCCCCCGATGGCGATCGCCTGTCGGCGCACGACCGGCGGGCGATTGCCACGCATCCCACACGCGGGGCGCTCGTGCTCGCCCCGTTGGCGGCGTTCTATCCGGAGCTCCCGGCGGGCGTGCTCGCCCACCACGAACGGTGGGACGGTACCGGATATCCGCATCGCGTCGTGGGGACCGCGATCCCGTTTCCGGCGCGCGTGGTCGCGATCGCGGATGCGTTCGACGGCATCACGCACCGCCGGCGCGATAGCCACGCCCGGAGCCTCCGCGAAGCCGTGGCGGCGATGCGCGCGGGACGAGCCACGCAGTTCGATCCGCGGCTCGTCGATTTCCTGCTGTCGGCGCCTGTGCTCGATCGCGTCGCGCAGGTCATGCGCGCGACCCATACAGCCGAACTACCCGGCGGCGACCAATGGCGCCCCGCTCACGCGGCCGTCACGGCCCGGGGCGCCGGGCGGGGGAAGCAGGCACACCCCGATCCATCGCCCGCCGCAGCGCCCGCGCGGCCGACTCGGGATCGCTCGCGCCGAAGATCGCCGCGATAACCGCGATGCCCGACGCCCCCGCGGCGATGACGTCGGCTGCCGTGGCGACGGTGACGCCCCCGATGGCGACGGCGGGGAGCGCGGCCGCACTGGCGAGATGCGCGAGCCCTAGCAATCCGATGGCGTCTCCCGCGTCGAGCTTCGACGCGGTGCCGTAGACCGGACCGATCCCCACGTAGTCGCCGCCCGCGGCCATCGCCACGTCGGCGTCGCTTCCCACGGATACGCCGATCAGAAATCCGGGCGGCGCGATCCGGCGCAGCGCGGCCGCTGGCACGTCGTCGGGTCCCACGTGCACGCCGGCCGCGCCACACGCGAGCGCGATGTCCGCCCGATCATTGATGATCACCGGGACCGCGACCTCCGCGACGAGCACTCGCGCAATGTCGGTCATGGTGCGCGGGTCGATGTGTTTGAGGCGGAGCTGGATCATCGTCGCCCCGCCGCGCACCGCCGCCGCGGCACGAGCGACGAGCCCCTCGCGGCCGTCGCGAAGGTCATCCGTGATCGCGATCAATCGGCAGGGCGGTACCGCCGCCGCATCACGCGGCGGGACGTCGGGCGCGCTCACGACGGAGGCCCGGATTTGTGCTGCCCCGACTTCCGCCGGAGCTCGTGGCGCGCTTCGGTGTGCTCCGCGAACGTCGAGCGAAACTCGTGATGGCCGTCCGGCGCCGCGACGAAGTAGAGATACGGGACGTCCGCCGGTGTGACCGCGGCCTCCAGGCTCGCCGCCCCCGGACTGCCGATCGGGCCGGGCGGGAGTCCCGGGTGCCGGTACGTGTTGTAGGCTGACACGACGTCGAGGTCCTTGAAGGTGACCCGCTCGACGTGGTGTCCTAACGCGTATTGGATCGTGGGGTCTGCCTGCAGGGGCATCCCAAGCCGGAGTCGATTGTGGTACACGGCCGAGATCACGGGCCGTTCTTCGCTCAGTCGCGCCTCTTTTTCGATGATCGATGCCAAGGTCACGACGTCATTCCGGCTCATCCCCAACACGGCCCGCGAGTCATCCCACTCCGGCTTCCACGCGCGCTCGAACGCGTGTACCATCTCGGCGACCGCGGCCCGCGCGGTCGTGCCGTCGGGGAACGAATAGGTGTCGGGAAAGAGATAGCCCTCGAGCGTCCCGCCAGCAGGGCTCACCCGGGCCATCAATGCGGTGTCCCGCGCGGCGGCGTCGATCGACTCCGGCGGCACGTCCAACGCGTGGGCGAGGACCGGAACGATCTCCGCTAGGCTCCACCCCTCGGGAATCGTGACGGTGTGCACGAGTCCCTTGCCGCGCGTCACCGCGTCCAATGCGTCGGACCACGAGATGCCGCGTTGCAGCAGGTACGTCCCCGGCTTGAGCCCGCGATCGCGGTGCGTCAGGCTCGCGTACAGCCGGAACGCCCGCGGCCACTCGACAATGTCTGCCCGGGCGAGTGAGTCGGCGGCCGCCCGAAAGGTCGCGCCGATCGGGATCACGACGTGCTCCGGCACGCCGTGCGGTTCGCCGCCGCACGCGACGACGGTCGCCAGAACGGCGAGCCCGGCCGCCGCCCTCACTCGTCACCGCCGCCGCTCGCCACTGGCTTGGCGGCCATCAGCCTGGCAACGCCAGCGCATGCTGCAGCAGCACGGTTGCGGCCAACGCATCCACATCCCCTTTGCGCCCCCGCGTCGAGCCGCCGACGGCGCGGACGGCGCGCAGGGCGATCGCGGTCGTGAATCGCTCATCGACGTACCGCACCGGATACCCAGTCCGCTTCGCCAACTCGGCGCCCACCACTCGCACTTCCACCGCCCGCGCGGGTTCGCCGCCCTCCGCATCCAATGGCAACCCGAGCACGAAGCCGGTCGCTCCCAGCTCGGTCGCGCGCCGTACGAGTGCGGCCACCGGCGCGCGTTTCCCCGCCCGGCGCACCAGATGGCCCACCGGGGTCGCGATCGTACCCGTCGGATCGCTCACCGCGAGCCCGATGCGACGCTCACCATAGTCGATTCCCAACAGTCGGCCGCCGTCCGCCATCCCCGAGTCAGCCCTCGGCCATGCTGACGAAGAACTCCTTGTTGGTCTTCGTTCGCATCATGCGCTCCAAGAGAAAGAAGATCGCCTCGTCTTCCGGCATATCGCCGAGGAAACTGCGGAGGAGAAAGACACGGTTGGCCTCGACCGGGGCGAACAGCAGCTCCTCCTTTCGAGTCCCCGAGCGCGCGACGTCGATCGCGGGATAGATCCGGCGGTCCGCGATCTGGCGGTCGAGCACCAGCTCCATGTTGCCCGTGCCTTTGAACTCCTCGAAGATCACGTCGTCCATGCGCGAGCCGGTCTCCACCAATGCCGTACCGATGATGGTCAGCGAGCCGCCGCCTTCGATCTTGCGTGCGGCGCCGAAGAAGTGCTTGGGCTTCTGTAGCGCCTGGGCTTCGACCCCGCCCGACAGAATCTTCCCCGAATGCGGCGCGATGGTGTTGTGCGCCCGCGCCATCCGGGTGATCGAGTCGAGCAGGATCACGACGTCGCGCCCGTGCTCCACCAGCCGCTTCGCCTTCTCGATCACCATGTTGGTGACCTGTACATGCCGCGTCGCGGGCTCGTCGAACGTCGAGCTGATGACCTGCGCCCCTGGCACGTTTTGCTGAAAGTCGGTGACCTCCTCCGGCCGCTCGTCGATCAACAGGACGATCAGCGTGACCTCCGGGTGATTCTCGACGATCGCGTTCGCCATCTTTTGCAACAGGATCGTCTTCCCGGCCCGCGGCGGCGCCACGATCAGGCCGCGCTGCCCTTTGCCGATCGGCGCCACGATATCGACTACGCGCATGCTGATGTCGCCGCTGGCCGTCTCGAGCCGGAGGCGCTGGTCGGGGTAGCGGGGGCGCAGGTTGTCGAAGATGGGGCGCGGCGTGCCCACCACGGGCACGTCGCCATTGATCGTCTCGACGCGGAGCAGCGCGAGGTACCGCTCCCACTCTTTCGGGGTCCGCACCTGACCGACAATGGTGTCGCCCGTGCGGAGATCGAACCGTTTGATCTGCGACGGCGAGACGTAGATGTCGTCGGGCCCCTCGAGATAGCTCCAATCCTGGCTGCGCAAGAAGCCGTAGCCTTCGTCCACGATCTCGAGCACGCCCTCGGCGTGGAGCGCGACATCGGAGCCGAGCAGTTTCTGCTCGATGCGGAAGATGAGATCCTGCTTTCGAAGGCCGGAGATGTTGGTGATCTGCAGGTCTTCCGCCACCGCTTGGAGCTCAGCGATGTTCTTGCGTTTTAGATCGACGATGTCCACGGGCCGAGATGAAAGACGACGGTCGCGGCGGCCGGCGACGGCACGCCCACTGACCAGACGGGATGGGGGAGCGGGTGCACGACGGAGCGGGCAGGGAGATCTCGGATCAAAACGCGATGTAGCGCAGCGGGCGCCGGATCATGTCGGTCAGGAGCGCGCCGAGTTGCGCGTCGAGCGTCGCCATCCGGTGTCGCACCCGCGCCATCCCCGGACCCGCGCCAGGCACGTCGGCGATCGAGTCCGCAGCCGTCGATGCCAGCAGCCGCTGGACGTCGTCGAGCTGGGCCCGGGCGTCTTGGATTGCGTGCACCATGGCGGAGTCGTCTCGCGACCGGTCGGCGCTCGCGGCCCGCGTCGCTGCGGCGCGCCGCAGGGAATCGGCCTGCGCGATGACCCGTTGCACGCGCGCCATGAGATGGCCCTCCTCGAGCCGGTGCAGCGTACCGCCCGGGTACTCCGTACGCGCCGAGAGCTCGCCGATGTTGTCGGCCATCGAGACGAGTGAGCGCGCGGTACTTGCCCCGCCCTCGAGCGCGCCGATCGTACCGGTCGTGGCGACGGCTTGGGCGCGCACCGCACGTACGTTCTCGACGATCTGCGGGAGATTCTGCGCCGCGAGCGCCAGCGATGCGCGCGCACCGTCCAGTTCCCCCTGTGGCGGCGTCGTCAGCGTGTCGCCGTCCGCCAGCTGGGGCGCCGCGGACGAACCGCTGGCGAGGTCGATGACCGGGGCGCCGATGACGCTCGTGCCGCTGGTGATCTGTGCCCGTGTGTTGCGTCGGAGACGGTGCCGGATCGACGCCGACACATCGAGCGCGAGCAACAGTCGGTACGCGGTATCCACCGTCGGCGGCCGGAAGCGCACCCAGACGACTTTGCCGACCGGTTTGCCGTCGAGCCACACATCGGTGCCGTCGATCACTGCTCGCGCCCGGTTGGTTGCGAGATACAACCGCTCGGTCGGCCCGTGGATCGCGCCGACGCGCCCGACGATCAACACCACGCTCGCGGCGACGACGATCGCCCCGGAGACGACCAGACCGGGGATCAGTGCGGACCAGTGGATAGGTCGATGCAATGTCGGAGGGAGTTTCGAACCAGAGACCGCGACAACCGGCGAGTGGGGGAGGAGTCCGACCCGCGGGGACGCGCGCATCGAGCGCGTGTCGGCGAAGTCGTTTTGCCGGAAGTCTTTACCGCGACGCGTAACTCAATGACAACGTATCAACTGGCAGTGGGCGCGGCAAGCCCGGGGCCAATCGCATGCTTCCATCATCCGCTCCGCAACGCCTCAGTCGGATGCACGTCCATTGCCCGCCGAGCCGGCAGGACGGAGGCCAGGATCGCCACCACGATCAAGGTCGTGCTCACGACAACAAACGTCGCGCCATCGCTCGGGCTCGTGCCCACGAGCAACGAACGAATCAGCCGCCCTGCCATCACTGCACCGACGAGGCCGATCGCCAGTCCGACGACGGTCATGCGCACGCCCTCCTTCACGATGAGGACCAGCAGCGTGCAGCGTTCTGCGCCCAGCGCCCGTCGGAGGCCCATCTCGAACGTGCGTTCTGAGACGCCAAAGGAAATGACCCCGTAAATACCGACGCCGGCCAGCACCAGTGCCAGCAGTGCAAAGGCGGCCAGCAACGTGGTCGTGAAGCGGCGATTGGCGAGCGACCTGCCGACCACCGCATCCATTGACTGCACGCTCGAGATCGGCGCGACTGGGTCGAGGTCGCGGACCGTGCGTCGAACGTCCTCCGTCAGCGCGAGCGGGTCACTCGTGGTCTTCACTACCAGCGTCATCTCGCGTGGCGTGTAGTAGGCGCTCGTGCCTGCCTGGGCGTGCGGGAAGTACATCGTCGCTGGCACCGCTTGATCGCCCCCGCTGGACCGTACGTCCCTGGCTACGCCCACCACGGTCACCCAGGGCGCCGAGTCCCTGAACATCTTCAACGTGTGGCCGAGCGGCTCGAGCCCCGGCCACAGTTCTCTGGCCATCGTTTCGTTCACCACCACGACGGGCGAGGTCCCCGGCCGGTCGCGCTCCGTGAACGCGCGCCCCTGGACCATGGGGATCGACATCACGCGAAAGTAGTCCGGTGTGACCTGCTCGGGCTTCCCCGATGGCGCCTCGGATATGTTACGCACCACGCGGCCATCGACCATGATCGACCACGCGGAGTTGTCACCGCTGATCGGTAGATCGCCGATGGCTGCTGCCCCGCGTACCCCGTGCATCCCGCCAATGCGGCCGAGCAGGTTGGAATAGAACTGCACCACCGCGCGATCGTCGGCGTAGGTCTTGGGCGACAGTGTCACTTGCATCGTCAGCACGTCCTCCGCATCGAAGCCGAGGTCGGTCGCGCGCAGTTGGAGCAGGCTCCGGACGAGCAGCCCCGCGCCGGCCAGCGTCACAACCGCCAGGGCGACTTCGGCCGCGACCAGCACGCGTCCGATGGCTCGCTGCGCCCGGGGCGACGACGTGCGACCGCCGACTCCCAACATCGCGGCCGGCTGTCCGCCCGTGCCGCGTAACGCGGGGAGCATCCCGAACAGCACTCCCGTCAACACCGTGATCGCGAGCGTGAATGCCAGCACCGCCAGGTCGATTCGCACACCATCCAGCCGCGGAATAGAGCTGGGCGCCGCGGCCACGAATACGCGTACCCCGGCCCACCCCAATGCGAGCCCGAGCGCGCCCCCACCGAGGGCGAGCATGGTACTTTCGGTGAGAAGCTGTCGGGCCAGGCGGCGTGGCGAGGCGCCGAGCGCGGTGCGGACTGCCAGCTCTTTGCGTCGGGCCTCGCCACGGACCAGCAGCAGGTTCGCGACGTTGGCACAGGCGATGAGCAGCACGAACCCGACCGCGCCGAGCAGCGCGAAGAGGTACGGCCGCGTGTCGCCAACGACCGTATCGCGGACCGTACGGACCGACGTGGCGAGCAGTTTGTCGTGGGCGTAGATGTCGGGAAAGTCGTGGGTGAAGCGTCGGGCGAGGGTCGCCACCTCGGCGTTTGCTTCGCCGATGGTCGCGTCTGGCGCGAGCCGGCCGATGACGCGGAGGTAGTGGTTGTTGCGGGTCCAGAGACTGTCGGGGTTGAGGCGCAGCGGAACCCACACATCGACGTCGGGCTCGGGATAGTCGAAGCCGCGTGGCATCACGCCGACGATAGTGGCCACGGTGCCGTTGAGCGTGAGGGTCTTACCGACGAGGTGCGGGTCGGCACCGAACTTCCGCGTCCACAGACCGTGGCTCACCATGGCGACGGGAGGGCCGCCGTGCCGGCCTTCCTCGGTCGTGAATGTTCGGCCGCGCGCCGGAGCGACGCCGAGCGCGTTGAAGAAATCCTCGGACGCGCGGACGACCGATACGCGTTCGGGTTCGTCCGCGCCTGTGAGGGTGACGTCGGAGAACGCGTAGGCGGCCAGTTGGCGGAATGCGTGTGCGTCCCGTCGGTAGTCCTCGAACTCCGGCTCCGATACCGACGTGTACGGAGGCAGGTGGTCGAGGGCGACCACACGATCCGGCTGGCGAAACCCCATCGGTCGGATCAGCACCGCGTTGACGACGGTGAACAGCGCCGTATTCGCGCCGACCCCGAGGGCCACGGTCGCCAGGATGATGGCGCTGAACCCCGGCTTCTTCAGGAGTCCACGCAGTCCGTAGCGTGCGTCGTACCAAAGTGTTCTCATGCGGGCGTCCAGTGGAAGATCCAGGCCACGGGCGCCCGCGCGGAACACTGCGTCGGACTTGGTGTTAGCGCGCTCCGACACGCGGCCGGTGTCCGGTTCCGGGACCGCCGGTCCCAACAGCGACCACCGCGGCCTTGCAGTCCTCGACCGGCACGGTCGTCTCGAGGTGGCGCGGTCACGCGATCGCGGACGACAGGCCCGGCGAGTCGCGGCGCTTGGCTGTTCGCGATTGGCGTACCGTGCCGCAACCGGGGGCCCTTCGCCACGGATAGTGGCCGCCGCGTATCAGCGCCCCGACCTGGCGCGCTCATCGCCAATCGCCAATCGCTGCTGTTGATGCGCGAGACAGGATTCGAACCTGCGACCTTCGGCTCCGGAGCTCTGCCGTCACGGCCCCGTCATTCACCACCGGCAGCTGCCGGCAGCTACCCAATCACTGGGCAGCTACCGGTAGTTGGTGGCCGTTGTGACAAGTCACTGTGACAACGGGTGGCAGCTAGTTGTTCTCCGGGGGCTTCGGCGGTGGAAGCGGGCCGAGGTCATCCACGCAGAATTCATATGACGGAGGAGCATACTCGGTACTCGGCGACGGGCATTCCACCTTCACCAACCGAATTAGATACCCTTGGCCCTCGACCGCGATGATGTCCTTTACCTCACCACAAATGACCACTGGCAACTGTATGGTACCTGGGCCTACGGCCAGTTGGACATAGTCACGGATCTTGATTCCTGGAACATCGCCGATCGGGACGAGATCTGTCAGGTATGGGTTGATCCAGAGCCCCACGCGATCCGACTCTCGGGGCGGCATTGTCGCCAGCGTGAGTGGCCCGGCCTTGCCGACGAAGCGGGGACTCTCGATACGCAACGGCCACGATTGGAAATCCGGAAGGTCAAGCCCACGCCGCGCGAAATCATACGCGATGGCGTCTGCCACCTGTTGGTGTGTCGCAAAGGCCCCCGTGATCAGTTGTCGTTTCCACTCGACAGTTCCCTGGTGCCGACCCTGATACAACCATACCCCAACGTCGTCCGCCTCCCGACCCGGCACCGACGCTCCGACGAATTCCACCGGCTGACCATTGATCGCCGCCAGCCAGCTGATCTGACCTGTTAACATCTGTCCTCCAACAAGAAAGGTTACATGGTTGCAGCCGCGCTGCCCTCAACTCTCTGAGGCGGCGGTCCGCGAAACACCTCCAATGCGATTGACCTGTCGGTCTGCCCATCGATGGCGATTTCAAACGTGTAGGTGCCGGGCTCTGCGATACCGAGCTGGGCGAAGGGCACCACGAGCTCAATCCTCGGGAGCTCCGGCTTGAAGACGATCACTTTTTCCGCCGTGTCTCCGATCTGCTGACCGGCCGCGTTCAGAAAGCGCACGCGATACGTGTGGTTGCCGTACTCGGACGGTTCCGCCTCGACTCGGAGCACCACGTTCACACGTGGGATCATGGTCGGGAAGCCACCGAATCCAACGCGATGGAAGCTAGCCTCCACCCTTGGCCCGACTGGCAGGTCGAGAATCGGTTGCCGCAGTTCTGCCAAGACGATTTTCATGCGTGATTCCTCACTTGGTTGATGGATTCTCGCAACGTCATCGATCTCTTTTTCAAAGTCAATCATCGCGAAAGCATTCACAAAGCGCTGTTGTTTACACCACGATGTAACCACGGGCGTAGCGACCGATTTCCGCGAGGTCCTATTGCACAGATGTTGTCTCCACGCGTCAAAGTTGCCGCAGCGGCGACAGTCCCGCTGACTTCCCGCCGCACCGTGCGCTACGATCACGGTCATGACCGTGAAACAGCTGATCGCCATGCTGTCGCAGCTCCCGCCGCACGACCGGGTCGTGGTGCCGGGGCAGGCGTGGGGCGAGGCGGATGTCGGCGACGTGGCGTCCCGCCGCTACGCGTTCTGGCACGGTACCGACCCAGCGATGGGCAACTGGATCCGGTGGCGGAGAGGTCTCTGTCAGGAGCGGTGCGTGGTGATCGAGGCGCGGCGGAGCGCACCGAGGCGGCGCCAGGCTGCCACCTAGACCGCGATCCGGTCCGCGCAGACCGATTATTTTTCGCGGATTCCAACAGGTGGTAGTAATGGCGGGACATATACCGGACAATCCGTACAGGCTTCGAGCACCCGGCTGTGCCGATGTCGCCGACAAGCTCGATGCCGCGATCGATAAGCTTCGCAAATGGGGCCTGCCGGGCCTGGACGACGGCCCGTTGCCGACCGCATCATCGTACCTCCGCGGTGTCACCGCCCGCGGATCATACGAGCTGGACAGGCTGCGCGACACCGCGGCTGCGCTGATGCTCGCATCCGATTTTATCCAGATCGCGTATGCGCTGTCGGATGCCCGCAACGGCGCCATCGCGCGGGAGCTGGTCAAGTCTATTCGCGGCACGTTGCTTCAACAGGACGACGACCGCGCGCTTGATTTTCGCTCCCAATTCTTGTTCGGCAGTGTGCTCCTGAAAGCCGGTGCGGAACCTCGACTGGTCACCTCGCCGAACAACCCTGTGCCGGACTACCTGTGCAAAGTCGCGGGAGGCGAGGTCACGGTCGAGACGAAGCGCGTGGGAAAGGAAACCACGGCACTCGCGAACCTTGACAAGGCCGTGGGCCAGATCGCGTCACTCGGTCACCCCGGAATGGTGGTTCTCGACATGTCGGGGCTCTATGAACCGTATGAGTTCAGCACCGATGTCATGGATGATCTGTCGGGGTTCCGCCAGCGGGTCGTCGCCAGTTTCAAGGCGCGCATCGCGCCGTATCAACAACACATCCTGGGCCGCAAGGAAACCGGCGATATGACCGAGGAGTATCGCCACCTGATGGGCGTCATCTGCTTCGCACGCCTATGCTTTTGGGATGCTGGGGACCTCGCGTCTCCCGGGGTGCATGTGCCATTGCTTAACGGCATGTTAATGACACGCGAGACCCACGGCTGGGCACTCCTTCCGCAGGTGTTTATGCTGCAGCAAAAAATAAAGGCGGTGTTGGCGGCGCTATACAGGGACGGATTGGCTATCCAACCAAATGATCCATCGGATGCGATCTCGACCTACTCTGCCGCCCCCGCCCCGTACCGACGCTCACGGCGCTCCCGCCGTCCTCCGCCTCCGGCGGCGCGCTAACGGCCCTCGTCGTTCAGGACCCGTGTAGGCTCCCGGTCGTCGCGTGCACCATCTTGAGCGCGCCCTGCACGAGGCGCACCCTGGTCCTCAGACAGGCCGCAGCGGGTGAGTTCCTCGACGATCTCACGCGACCGGACGGCAAAGCCGATTGAGCTCCGCCGGCAACTCAAAGACTGCGGCCGATGAACGGGTCGTTCGAGCGCTGAACGACGCGTGTTGTTTTTGCGGCGCACGGGCGATACTAGCGACGTTAGGTGGTCGTCGGTACGTTCGCGCCCATGGCTCCTACTGATGGTGTCCTCGGTGGTGTGATCCTGGCCGGAGTAATAGCATTTGTGTTGCAGTACGCGATCAACGCTGCGACCAAGCGTGACATAACGGAGATCACGACGCAGCTCGAGCGCGTGAAGGCCCGCTATAGCAAGGCCGTAAACATCTCCAAAGCCCAGGCCGACGTTGAAGTCGAGGCGTATAAGCAGGTCTGGATCACAATGGTTGACGCTGATGCCGTCTTACGCGACAACCTCAGCTTCCCACGCGCATCGCCGTCGGTTCGCGAACTGAACCAACACCGCACGGCTCTTGACTCGTATTCTGCGATGGTTGACCGATGGAAGCCATTCTACCACGCCACCATCTTAGACGCGCTTGACACCGTTCTCGACGCCATGAAAAAGGAATACAAGACGTTCGAGGAACAGGATGAGGATGTGGAAGGCTTCAGGGTTCGCGCCCACGCTCGCGCCGCAGTGACATCCGCGATTGGCGACGCGTGTGCAACCATTCGGGGCCGACTTGCCGAGCTGACGGCCAGTGGGAACCCTGAAGCGGTTCCCCGCAGTGATCCGCTGACTCCCGCTATCCCCGCGCCGTGAGAGCTGGATTACTTCCCTTACCCCGACAAAACGTCGGAGGAGTGGGTCGGACAGCACAACCAAACCATCCTGGAGGGCTCGATATGGCCTGGTCATGGTACGATCGGAAAGCGGCACGCCTGCAAACCTCCGTACGAAGTGACCCGCCACCCATGGTGTACTACACCGACGAAGAGACCCGTCAAGCGGTGGTCCACATGCGCCAGGATGTAGTGCTTCTCGTGTCATACCTTTCGAGTCTAAACGTCCAGATGCAACGCTTAGTGCTATTGGCCTGCGCCGTGCTCGGCGTACTGGTCTGGAAGCTCGTTCTCTGATCTGGCTGCTCACTTCTCCCAGCCGTCAGCCGCTGCCTCTGCGAAGCGCCCGTGTTGCGACCCTTACTCGAAGCGGTGGTCCTCGCTGTGCCGCAACGCGTGCACGTCACGCGTCCGCTGCACGGCCTCCTGCGCCTGCCGCTGCGCGAGGTCTGTGCTCACGTCCTTGTGCACGTCGTGAGGATGGCGGTCGGTGAATTGCCCCGTCACCGGATGGCGTCGGGTCTGCGGCGATGGCACGATGCGGCCACGGCCACCGTTGTCTGGACCCGTCTGGTCGGTCTCACCCTGGCCGTACTTGTCCGCGCTGTCGTATGCCTGCCTTGCGCCGAAGCTGCCCGGCCCCGTGGAACCGGGTGCGTCTTCCCCTGAGGCTGGCATCGTCAGCTCCTCGGCACAAACGCGTGACCGACCGGTGCTGTCGGGTGGCCTGACTTCGGCTTCGTCAGGTCGTTGGGCGCCGCGTTGCGCTGGGCGAGCAGGTCAGGGCCGGTCGCTCGTGCGATGGCAGCCTTGGTCAGCGTGTTGTCCGCTGTCTCGCTGTCAGGGTGGTTCATCCACCCGACGGAGTCGGCGTCCTGCACGGTGCTCATGCCGTCCACGCTCTTGAGCAGGACGGACTGCGCGACCGCTGGTGCCTTCAACGACGCAGCGCCATCGTAGACGCTCTTGTTCCCAAGGTTGCCCATCCCGTGCTTGTCTTGTGACATCTGTCGTGTTCCTATAAAGGCTCACCATCGACCCGCGTGGCCGTGCTGAGCGTCGATTGTAAATCTAGTATTTGAGGGTCTGAATTTTCACTCTCAGCGATGGCCTTGAGCCGGTTCCGGGTGGGCTGCTCCCCGACCCCGACCTGTGCCCCATAGAGGTCCCGGACCCGGTCGTGCAGGTCCTGCATGAACCGCCGCCCGTTCTTCACGTGAAAGCTCGTGACCAGCTCCGCCACCGCCTGCAGCAGCACCCCGCCGAACGCCATCGCCTGGCTGGCGGTCATGGTCGTCTCCGCGGTGTGTGAGGCAGCCGGCATCGGCAAGGTCGGCAATCACGACCTGCGCCGGACGTTTTGCAGCCACGCGTTGTTGCTGACGCGTAATGGCGTGCAGATCCCGGCGACGGAGGTCAGCAAGTGGGTGGGTCACTCCGCCACCGAGCTGACGACCGACCTGTATGCTCGGGCGTTGGAGGGGGAGTGGCAGCCGAATCGCGGGGAGCATCTCGACTTCACCGTCCAGCGGTACCGCGACATGCCCGGGTTTGCAGCGAAGCTGGCCGCCTGTGACACGCGTGACATCGAGGCCGCCGCGTGATCACGTAAGTCATTGGTAGGGCATGCGCGAGACAGGATTCGAACCTGCGACCTTCGGCTCCGGAGGCCGACGCTCTATCCAACTGAGCTACTCGCGCGACATGTCCTGACGTAGAGGCCCGGACTGGCAATGTACGGGCGCGCCAGGGCATGATCAAGCAAATGCCGGAGTTGCCCGATATCCAGGTGTACGTCGAACGGCTGATCCCGCGAATCGTGGGCCAGCCGCTCCTCGCTCTCACGATCACCAAGCCGTTCGTCCTCCGTACCGTCGATCCGCCGATCGCCGACGCCGTCGGGCGCCGCTTCACCGGCGTGCGCCGCTCGGGAAAGCGCATCGTCCTGGGGCTCGACGACGACCGCTTTCTCGTCCTTCACCTCATGATCGCGGGGCGCCTGCGCTGGCGCGACGCGGTGGCTCCCGGTCCCTCCACCCCGCCCGGGCCCTCCCGGGGCAGGCCACGGAAGCCGCCCGCCATCGCTGCACGGTTGATACTCGCGACGTTCGCGGTTCCGACGGGCACGCTGTACTTCACCGAAGCGGGTACCACCCGCCGCGCATCGCTCCACTACGTCGCGGGCGAGCCCGCCCTCGCCGCCTTCGACCGCGGCGGTCTCGAGGTGCTCGACGCCGATCGCTCGGCGTTCGCGGTGCGCCTCGCCGCCGAGAACCACACGCTCAAACGGTCACTCACCGACCCGCGGCTTTTCAGCGGCATCGGGAACGCGTATTCGGATGAGATTCTCCACCGCGCGCGGTTGTCCCCGATGGCGCTCTCCACCAAGCTCGATCCGGCGGCTGTCGAACGCCTCTACGTCGCGACGCAAGCCGTGCTCACGGAGTGGACGGCGCGGTTGCGCGCCGACGTCGGCGAGGCGTTCCCCGAGACCGTCACCGCGTTCCGCGACGAGATGGCGGTGCACGGGCGATACGGGCAGCCCTGTCCCGACTGCGGCGCTCCGGTCCAACGCATCCGCTACGCATCGAACGAGACGAACTACTGCGCGCGCTGCCAAACCGATGGGCGCTGCCTCGCGGATCGCGCGATGTCGCGGCTCCTCAAGGAAGATTGGCCGCGTTCGATCGACGACGTCGAATGATCGACGTCTCGGCCATTCGCGACCTGTGCGGGAGCTGCATCCCGTCCCGTACGACAGCGCCGCTCGCGGCGCCGGATCGCGTCGGGTGAGACGCATTCATGGTGGGGCTGCCGGTGAGCGGAACGGCCCGATTGCGCAATAGCTCAGCAGGCGGGGAACCACATCGCTTCGCCCGGGCTTTGCGTACTTTCAGGGGATGGCGATCATTGACTACGACCGTTCCTCGCCAAGGCTCCATTTCCGCCGCGTTCACGGCGTACTCACGGTACCGGTGACCCTTTCAACCTCGCTCACGCCCATGCCCGCCCGCGCTGTCCACGTCGCACTCACCGTCGTCGCGGTCGCCACCATGGTGGCGTCGGCGGCGTCCGCACAGCCCGCGGCACCGCGTGCGCGGGCGGCCTCGGACTCCGTGGCCGCGCCCACGATTCCCGTCGAGCGGTATGTCCTCCCCAATGGGCTGACCGTGCTGCTCTCACCCGACCGGACCGCGCCGATCGTGGCTGTCACGGTGTGGTATCACGTGGGGTCCAAGAACGAGCTGCCGGGGCGCACGGGGTTCGCACATTTGTTCGAGCACATGATGTTCCAAGGCTCCGAGCACGCGGCCAAGGGCGATCACATCAAGACAGTCGAAGACGCGGGTGGCACCATGAATGGCTCCACGACCAACGACCGGACCAACTACTACGAGACGGTCCCCAACAACTACCTCGAGACGGTGCTCTGGCTCGAGTCCGATCGCATGGGCTACCTGCTCCCGGCCCTCGGGCAGGACAAGCTCGATAACCAGCGCGACGTGGTGAAGAACGAACGCCGCCTGCGTGTAGACAACCAGCCGTACGGCCGCGCGAGTGAAGTGTTCAGCAACACGCTGTTCCCGGCATCGAACCCCTATTCCTGGCCCGTCATCGGGTCGATGGCCGATCTGTCGGCCGCGAGCGTCGATGACGTCAAGCAGTTCTTCCGCACGTACTACGCGCCCGAAAACGCGGTCCTGTCGATCTGTGGCGACATCGATGTCGCTCGGACCAAAGCACTGGTCGAGCAATACTTCGGGCCCATCCCGCGCGGCCCGGATATCACACGGCCGTCCGTCGCACCGGCCACGCTCTCGTCCGAGCACCGGCTGGTCCTCGAAGACGGCAAAGCGACGCTCCCCCGTCTCTCGATCGCGTGGCCGACGGTCGGTGCGCACAGTCCCGATGGGGCGCCCCTCGAGACGTTGGCCAACCTCCTCGCGCAGGACCGGACGAGCCGCCTGACCAAGCTGCTGGTCTACGACCGACAACTCGCGACCAACGTGTCGGTCGCCGCCACGAGCTACGAGAGTGAAGGCACGTTCGCGGTGGCGGTGACCCCGCGCCCTGGCGTGCCGCTCACGCAGATCGAGCAGCTCGTGGACAGTGTCATTGCCACAGCCGCCGCGGCGGCGCCCACCGCGGCCGATGTGGCACGCACGAAGACGTACGCGGTGGTCAGTACCCATCACGGGGCTCGAGCCCGTACGGTCCAAGGCCGAGGCCATGGCGCGCGGCCAGACGTATTTCGATGACCCGCTCCATTATCAGACGGAGCTCCGCCAAGCCGCGGCCGTCACGCCCGACGACGTCCAACGCGTCGCCCGCCAATATCTGACCACTGGACGCGTGGTCCTCAGCATGGTCCCCGCGGGGAAGCTCGAGCTGGCCAGCAAGCCGACGCAGCCATATGTCAACGTCACCGCCGCGCCTGAATCCACCTCGCGCGGAGGGACGCGCTAATGTCCAAAGCCATGTACGCACTCGCCGCGTGCTGCGCCGCGACGCTGGTCGCCCCGCACTCGCTGCCCGCGCAATCCGACGGCCATCCCGCTCGCCCGACGCCAGGACCTGCGCCGGCGGTGCGGATCCCGAAGATTCAGATCCGCACGCTCCACAATGGGATCCGCGTCGCCGTGCTCGAAGACCACGAGTTCCCGGTCGTGACGGTGTCCGCGCAGATCACCGCGCCCGATCTGCTCGATCCGCCCGGCAAGGAAGGCATTGCCGCGCTCACCGCCCAGATGCTGGCCGAGGGCACGACGACCCGGTCCGCCGACCAGATCGCGAACGCCGCGGCCGACCTCGGCACAAACGTGTCGGCCAACGGATTCTTCACGATCACCCGGTATTTCGCGCCATCGCTCGACCTGATGGCCGACCAGCTGCTGCACCCGGCGTTTCCCCAGGACGCGTTCGATCGGGTCAAAGCCAACACGATCGCGGGACTCGAACGCCTCAAGGACCAGCCCGCGTATCTCGCGAGTCGCGTGCTCGACAATGCCGTCTATGGGGCCGGCCACCCCTACGGGCGCACTCCGACGAAGGAGAGCGTCACCGGTATCAGTCGCGCCGATCTGGTCGGGTTCCACCGCGACTACTACCGGCCGAGGAATACGACGTTCGTCGTGGCCGGTGACGTGACGCCAGGCCAGGCCGTGGCGGCGCTCGACCGCGCCTTCGACGGGTGGGCCGGCGGCGGCAAGGATGGCGCGGTCGCACCTGCGGCACCCGCCGGGCCCGGTGCCACCCGCATCTATCTGTACGATCGACCGACGTCGCCGCAGAGCGTCGTGCGCGTCGGCGAGCTCGGGCCGCCTCGCGATTCTAAGGACTACTTCGCGCTCGATATGCTCAACACCATCCTCGGCGGTGCGTTCAACAGTCGCCTCAACCTCACGCTTCGCGAGGTGCACGGCTATACGTACGGCGCGCAAACCGGATTCCTCTATCGCCCGATTCCACAACCATCGACGTTTGCGGGCGGCGCCGACGTCACGGCCGCCAAGACCGACAGCTCGGTGGTCGATCTCGTGGCCGAGCTCCGCGATCTCCGCGGCTCGCGCCCGCCGACGGACTCCGAGCTGAGTTTTGCACGGCGCGCCAAGACGCTGTCGCTCCCCCTCGATTTCGCCACCGTGCCGCAGATCGCGGGGGCCGCGGCGACGCTGCTGCGGTACCGCCTGCCGCTCGACTACTATGACCATGTCACGGCCAACTACGAGCGCGTCACGCTCGCCGATGTCCGGGCCGCCGCGACCAAGTACATCGATCCCGATCACATGGCCATCATCGTCGTCGGGGACCGCAAGTCAGTCGAGCCGACACTCACCGCCGCCCACATCGCGCCGATCGTCGATGTAGACCTCGAGGCCAAGCCCACGAGCTGACCGGTTCAGGCTGCTATCTTTCACGCACCGTGTGCACTTCCCCAATTCGCGAGTCACTGTGAACCCGATCGCCATCTTCCACGAGCACCCCGATTGGTTCCGCCCCCTGTTCGCCGAGCTCGATCGGCGAAGGGTTCCGTATGTCCGGCTCGATGCGGCCTCGCACTCGTATGATCCGGCCGAGCGCAATTCGCCGTATTCGCTCGTGTTCAACCGCGCGAGCCCCTCGGCGTATCTACGCGGCCATGGGCAATCGACGTTTTATACGCTGCAGTGGCTCCGCCACCTCGAGCGGATCGGCGTTCCAGTCGTCAACGGGACGGCCGCGTACCAGATGGACACCTCCAAAGCCCTCCAGCTCGAGCTGTTCGAAGAGCTGGGGATCCCCTATCCGAAAACGCGGCTCGCGAACAGCGCCCCGGCGGTCGTCGCGGCGGCTGCCGACCTGCGCTTTCCCATATTGGTCAAGGCCAACATCGGCGGCAGCGGCGCCGGCATCGAGCGGTTCGAGGATGCCGCCGCGCTGGCCGCTGCCGGCGAGCGTGAGACATTCGACTTCGGAATGGACGGTGTCGCGCTGGTCCAGGAGATGGCGCCGATGCGCGACGGTCGCGTCACCCGCCTGGAAGTGCTCGGCGGCAACTTCCTGTACGGCATCAACGTCTTTCCCGCGCCCGACTCGATGTTCAACCTGTGCCCGGCCGATGTCTGCCAGACGACCGATGGCCGTGCGCTCTCGCGGTCGGCGTGCGCGCTCGATGCGCCCAAGACGGGGATGCGTGTCGAACGGGCCGCCCCCCCACGGGAGATCATCGCCCAGGCTGAGCGTATCGCGCGGCGGTGCGGCCTGGACGTCGGCGGGATCGAGTATCTGATCGATGATCGGGACGGCCGTCCGTATTTCTACGATGTCAATGCACTGTCGAACTTCGTGGCCGACGCCCGCAACGTGGTGGGATTCGACCCCCACGAACGGCTCGTGGACTACTTGATGACGCGCGTGGCTGACGTCGGCCCAGTCAGTCAAGCCGATGGCTCGACGCCCGAAGCCGGGGACGCGACCCGGTCGCCGGGCACGCCCCGTACCAGCGTGCGCGCGGGGGCCCGATAGATGGTGAACGTGACCGAAAGTCATCCGCCCCACGGCCGGATTCGCTACGGATATTGGCTGCCCGTCTTCGGCGGATGGCTGCGCAATGCTGGCGACGAGGCGATGGAAGCGTCCTGGGCATACGCGAAACGACTCGCGTGTCGCAGTGAGCAGATCGGATACGATCTGACCCTCGTCGCCGAGCTCTTTCTCAACGACATCAAGGGGATCGACGCGCCGGCGCTCGACGCCTGGTCTACGGCGGCCGCGCTTGCCGCCGTGACGGAGCGGCTGGAGCTCATGGTCGCCGTCCGACCGACGTTCCACCAACCCGCGATCCTCGCCAAACAGGCCGCCAATATCGACCTGATCGCGCCCGGCCGCCTCTCGCTCAACGTCGTATCGAGCTGGTGGGCCGACGAAGCGCGGCGCTACGGTGTCCACTTCGAGGAGCACGACGACCGCTACGCGCGCACCAACGAGTGGCTGAGTGTGCTCCACGGAGCTTGGACGACATCGGGGTTCACGCAGAAGGGTCGGTATTACTCGGTCGAGGAGACGGTGCTGGTCCCCAAGCCGCGGACGCTGCCCACGATCTACGCGGGCGGTGAATCCGATGCCGCGAAGACGCTGATCTCCAAGCAGTGCGACGCGTATGTGATGCACGGCGACCCGCCCGAGCGCATCGCCCCCAAGATCGCGGACATGCGCGAGCGGCGGGCGGCGCTTGGCCTGCCGCCGATGACGTTCGGGATGGCGGCTTATGAGGTGGTTCGGCCCACCGAGGCCGAGGCGCGGCGCGAGGTCGAGCGCATCACCAATGTCTCCCCCGGCTCACCGGGCTACGGCAACTACCAGGATTGGGTCGCGAACACGAAGCTGGAGCAGCGCGTGAGTCTCGAGGACTACTCGGTCTCGAACCGCGGGCTGCGGGCGGGCTTGGTGGGCACACCCGAACAAGTGGCCGAGCGCGTGCGCGCGTTTGCTGACGCGGGCGTGGACCTCTTGCTGTTGCAGTCCAGTCCCCAGTTCGAAGAGATGGAACGTTTCGCGGCCGAGGTCATGCCACTGGTCGGGTAGCCGGGACCGCCGCGCATCGGCGCAGCGCGCGGGGCGTACCCGCGTTCGAATGGTACGGATACTGGCGGTCCCCGACTGATGTTGTGTCGGTGCACGGGGGGCCGGTCGGGACATGGTGGCGCGCGGTACGTGCGGCCTGGAGCTTTCCGCGCGCCACCCGGGGCGTGGCGTGGGACATCGCCCGGCGTGCGGCCCGCGGCTCTGCGGAACGAGGTTTCGCGCGGGAGTTGGGCGAGTCGATCGCCGACCGCCGATGCCTCGTGTGCGCCACCGACGACGTCGCACTCGACGGATGGGTTGCCACCACCGATGGCGTGGTGTGCGCCGACTGCAGCCATGCCGTGCTCGCCGACAGTCTCGCCTACGGCCACATCTCGGCCGCGTACCGCGGACGCGCCGGATCGCCGCGACGGAGCTTCGGCGAGGTCTATCAGGCCATCATCACGTTCAAGGAGCGGCGCGGCGACTGGTCGGCGCTCGCCGAGCCGCTGGCGCGAGCACTCGCGCGGAGCATCGACCACGTACGGACCGACGGCGGGACGGGCGCGCCCACGAGACCGCGACTGCTCGTGCCCGTCCCCTCGTTTCGCGGACGCCGCCCACACGTCCGCATGCTGACCGCGCTCGCGGCCGTGCGCCTCCCGCACATCGTGACCCGGCTCTCAGTGCTCGAGAAACGGCGAGACTTCACGCAAAAGGGACTCGCGCACGATGACCGGCGTGAGGAGAGCGTGGGCGCGTACGTGGTACGGCGGCGGTGGCGGGCCGCGGTTCGGGGGCGACACGTCATCGTCGCCGACGATCTCGTCACCACCGGCACCACGATCGATGCCTGCGCACGCGCACTCCTCGCCGCCGGCGCGGCCGCGGTGGATGGCGCGGCCATCGTGCGTGCCATCCGGTCCCCTCCCGAGCGCATGCTGCCGTTGGGCGCCCGACAGGCGCGGGTCCTGTTGCGAGAGCTCGACGGCCGTGCGCGGACGCCGATCACTCCCGAGTCCGGCATGCTCTGGATCCAGTTCGCGTGCTCTCTGCGCTGCCCTGTCATCGCGGTCGCGGGCCCGTATCCGCTCCCCACGCTCGATGTGGTCGGCTACCACCGCTGGATCTGTCGATGCGGAGCCAGTCACGTCGTGCGTACACGACGCGAGTGGCGCGGCGATGCCCGGGAATGCGTCGCGGTCGGTGTCGGCGAGCGCCGACCGCCGGAGTTACTGGTGGGGATCCTGCAGGGGCCGGCCGTGTACGCGGCCCAGCCATGACTGGGCCGCGATGTCGGTGCGAGTCGCGTCAGCGGGCTGCGGTGCACCGTGCAGGGCGCGCCATGCACGGTGCTCGGTGCATTCCATCGAGCCGGCGGGGGGAGTCGCCACCCGGGCCCGGTCTCGTCAGGCCGCCGTTCCGAATCCGATCGTGGTCCGTAGGATGCGTCCTTCCCAATCGATCACGCGTTGCTTGAGCGTCTCGGTCGTCGCGCCGCGCGGCACTTTGCGCAACACGCATTCCGTCCACTGAGTCCCGGAGTCGTACCGGACGCGGTAACCGCAGGTGCCGTTCAAGGTTGCGGCAGGGTCCATCTGAAAGACCCACGTGTCGCGACCGTTATAGCTATGAGTGAATTCGATTCTGGACATGGGCTCGGATGGTGAGGGGAGGTTCTGCTCGATGACGACGTGTCACCCAGCGGGAAACCGTCATCCGCGACCACTGATAGCCGCCCCCCCTCTACACCCCCTCAACCGCGCGCGCGCCCCACCCGGCCGAGCACTCCCAGCTGTCTACTTTCTACCCACTCCCCTCAGCCCTCTCGCCTCTCGTCTCTTGCTTCTCGCCGCTCTCCTCATTCTCACAGCTTCGCCGCGAGCACGTCGACCTTCTGGATCACTGGCGGCTCCGCGAGCAGAGCCGATGCTTTGGCCATGAGTGCTGCCGCGACCTTGCCCGTCAGGTGCGCGTGTCGCCCTGCCTCGTCCGGAAACGCATCGAAGATGCCAAAGGTCGTCGGACCCATCTGAATGCCGAACCACGCGGTGGTCGCCGGCTCCTGCTGGACGAGTGGCAAGCCGTCGCGAAGGAACTTCGCGACTTCGGCCGCCTTGCCCGGTTTTGCCTCGAGTCGAACGTACAGGGCCACCGTGACCATGGTCCCACCTCCATTGAGGGCTGCGCTTCGGATCGGCGGATGCGCCGGTCGCGGGCGAGCCCGACTTCCTTGCAGAGTATATGCTTGTCGCTAGGTTGCTGCACGCGGCCCGACGTTGGTGCACTCCACCATCACATCCCCTCTGCCATGATCGACACATTCCCGATCGTTCCGGGCCAGGTGCGGATCCTGTGGCTCGCGCTGCCCATTCTCACGATCGCCATCGCCGGGATCGCCGTGGTCGTGTATTCGCTGTCGGCCTCGCGTACCGCGCGCTTCGAGGTATCGCCCGACGGGCTCCGCCTGCGTGGCGATTTCTATGGCCGGCTGATCCCCGCCCGCTCGCTCCGACTCGACCAAGCGCGCGTGGTCGATCTGCGCAATGAGCCGACGCTCGAACCCGTCGTTCGCACCGTCGGCACCGCGATCGGCGGGTACCGGGCCGGGTGGTTCCGCCTGCGCGATGGTGAGCGCGCACTGCTGTATGTGACCGACCCGACACGCGTGGCGTATGTGCCGACCGCGGACGGCTATGCCGTCCTGTTGAGCGTGCCCGACCCCGCGGCGTTCCTCGCGAGTCTCCGTCGCAACGCGCCTGCCGCCTAAAGCGGCCGCGCCTCAAGCGGCGCGCCTAGAGCGGCCGTTCGTAGTGCGGCCGACGGATGCGCGCGCGCGGTGGGGCCCGCTCCGGGGCCGAGGATCTCGGCCTGTTCGAAGCCGTACCACCAGCGGCGCTCACGACTGGCGTCTATGGGCGGATGACCGAGATCTTGCCGTCGGCCTCGAGCGTCGCCCGGTGCACCGCTGCCAGGCGGTCAACGCCCGCGAGCCGCGCCGCCGCCTCGACCTCTGCCCGTGTCACGTGCTCGCGGTCGAGGACGCTCTCCAGCAGCACGCCATCCTCCAGCAGTACGCTGGGCGACGCCCGGACGAGGCGGCCGATCGTGGAACTGCGATATCCGAACAGCGAAGTCAGAAAGACGAGCACGAGGAGAGTCGTCGCGCCGACGACCGCAGTCAGCAAGCTGTCGTCGCTGCCGATCAAGTAGTTGCGGAAGAGCTGGGGGATGAGAAACAGCAGCACGGCATCGAACGCCGTCATCTGCGACATGTCCCGCTTCCCCAGCACGCGGAGACCGGCGAGCATCAGCCCGTAGACGAGCGCCACGCGTCCCACCAGCATGGTCCGCGGCGGCCCAAACACGCCGCATAGCGCGAGGACTGGCAGCGCCGCCAATACGGGGAGCCCCACCCATTGCTTGCCGGTCAACACGATTGTCCGTCGCACACCAGCTCGCTCAGGCAAACGGCGTACCGTCGGCGCGGGGATTGCGTTGTGGGTGGCATGGCGTCGATGAATATCCGGACAGCGACCCGGAGCTATGAAGCGTGGCTGCGACGGTGTGCGACGCAGATTGTCGCGTCACAGCTGCGGGATAAGCATGCGCAGATGCGGAAGGACCTGTTCGTGTTCCTCAGGGGCACGTACTATCGATGGACGCAACGCTGGGCAGCGGTCTTGGGCGACGTGGCGCGTGCCCCGACGGTCCTGGCCGTGGGAGACCTTCACGTCGATAGCTTCGGGACCTGGCGGGACATCGAAGGGCGCTTATGCTGGGGCGTCGATGACTTCGACGACGCCTACCCGCTGCCATACACCAACGACCTCGTGCGGCTCGCTACGAGCCTCAAGATCGCGATCGATGTGGGCACCAGCACCATTACGCTCCGCGATGGATGCGACGCACTCATGGAGCGGTACGCGAGTACACTGCGGCAGGGCGGTGACCCGTTTGTGCTCGCCGAAGGCAACCAGCAGATGGACAAGCTCGGGATCTCGGAGTTGGACCCTCCCGACGACTTCTGGGGCAAGCTCGAGCGCTTGCCGGCCGTGCGTCGTCCACCGCCAGCCGCAGTATCACGCGCGATCCGGTCCACGCTCCCAGATCCGCGGCTTGCGTACCGGCTCGTTCGGCGCGAAGCAGGCACTGGCAGCCTCGGACAGGTTCGGTACGTCGCCATCGCCGAATGGAATGGCGGATGCGTCGCCCGCGAAGCGAAAGCTCTCGTCCCATCGGCGAGCGTGTGGGCCGCCGGCCACCGAGGACGCGGGCAGCCGTACTACGCTCGCGCTTTGCGCGCCGCCATCCGGGCGCCGGACCCGTTTCACCGCGTGGTCGGATCGTGGCTCGTGCGACGCCTGTCCCCGGACTCCAACCCGATCTTGATCGCTGACCTCCCAAAGAAGCGTGACGAAAACGTGCTTCTTGGCGCCATGGGCGCGGAGACCGCCAACGTTCACCTGGCGACTCCACGACAGACGCGGCGCATCCTCGACGACCTCCGACACCGCGGGCCCCACTGGCTCCGCCAGTCCGCCAAGGCCATGGCGAAGGTCGTCGAGCACGAATGGAAGGAGTACTGTGCCACGTGATTGCCGTAGGCATACGGTTTGCGTTTCCAAGGTGTACACGTGGCACCGATCAATGCGCCATCGGTACGGTGCCATGTTGATCACATATGGGTGACGTCACCTCGGTGATGTCACCGCACGCGATTCGGTGAGAGTGCTCGACATACTAGCGCGATACGTCCCACGGCCCTCGACACGCGACCGAAGTCAGCTGCCCCGGTAGCGAGTGGGGTAACCGTGCGGACGTCCACGCGGCTGCGGGCAGGTGAGACGATGCGGTGGGCTGGGGCTCCGCGGCGCCCTGTTCGCAGGGGGCGAAGCGAATCCCTGCGACACGAGGCGTGCCGCAAAATCGTACGTGTGAACTACGGGGTGAGCGTCCGCCGCACGGTGTCTGCGGTCAGGCCTCGAATCGCCACGATCTTGTCGCGTGAGGTCGCGCCGGAGACGATCCGCACCGCGCTGCGGGCGACGCCAAGAGTGGCTGCCAGAAACGCGATCAGCGCCTCGTTGGCCGCACCATCGACGGGTGGGGCGGTGAGCCGCACCTTGATCGCATCGCCAACCCGGCCCGCGACGACGTTCGTTCGGGCGCGCGGCTGCACGCGGATCGCAATCCGCACTTCGTCACCCGATCCAGGCGCTGCGGACATTCGCGCGACAATCTATAGGTAGTGGGCGCGTGTGGATGGAGCGCGGCGGCTCGTCCTCATCGGCGACGGGCGTCATCCCAATCTCGTTTCGTTACTTCGCCCCCTCGACGTTGCGGATGGGGAATCACCCGCGCAGCGTCGTCGTGTGTCTCGTCGCCGCCAGAGCCTGCTATCAGCCGGTACGGCGAAGGGCCGAAGGGCGACGGTGACGACGAATCTGGTCGGCTCGCTAGACATGGCGACAGCCGCGATGCCGCACTCGGGGAAGGGAAGCGCGCTCGTCAATACGGACTCGGTGACCGGACTGCAGGGGAACAAGAAACCCCTCAAGCACTCGACCACGAAGGGTGGTGTATACGCACTGACCGATCACTCGCCGAGCGCGTGACCCGGCGCCTGACCCAGCGCCTGCCCAGCGCCGCATGCATATCGATGCGGTCGCCCGGTCTGCACTCTCCCCACACACATATAGATCAAAACCGAAAAATCCGAAGCGTGCTCTCACGATAGACTGATAGGAATGTTAGAAATTACCAATCTGCCGCGAGACCGCTCGCCGCATTTCGACGTCCGCATCACCGCTTGAGTTACATCCGCTATGACGTTGGTTACAACCACTGCTCACGTCGCACTCGCAACTGTATCAGTACGGCGTTCACAACCATTTGACGAATCACACTGTGCCGTCTAGTATCCATGCATCGATAGTGGCCACGACATTACGATAAGGCTTGCTCCAACACTCGTCGGCGGAAGTAGCACCGGCGTTCTTCGCCCGGAGCGGTAGCCATGCCTCAACGATCGACCGTGTACGATATCCGGTGGTCGGTGGCAGATGGCAGTGTGGTTGCACCGCGGAATCGGTCCATCGCCGCCTTGCGAAGCGGCCAATGATCCGAGTGACAGGCGTCTCCCATGAGCCGGTGGCCGCGAGGCCCGAGAGCTCTGCGCTCGTGATTGGCATTGGTGCGTCGGCGGGCGGCCTCGAGGCGTTCACACAGTTGCTGCGTCGTCTTCCGGTCGATGCCGGACTGGCCTACGTACTCGTCCAGCACCTCGACCCGGCGCACAGCAGCATCCTCGCCGAGCTGCTTGCGCGTGCGACGGCCATCCCCGTGGTGCAGGCGGTCGATGGACAGCCGATCGAACGTGACCACGCCTACGTCATCCCGCCGGGGACCGACATGACGCTGGCAGAGGGCCATCTCAAGCTCGTGCCACGCGAGAAGACTGGTGGGTCGGCCCGATCGGTCGATGTGTTCTTTCGATCCGTCGCCGAGGTGTACGGCAGCAACGCGATCGGCGTGGTGCTGTCGGGCACGGGGTCGGATGGCGCGCAAGGGATCGCCGCGATCAAAGCAG